>Ga0123342_1002066_pt1 | contig 33723 bp, 12 predicted proteins | sample Turbeawhitnodule_FD_89960 | JGI IMG/M metagenome (GOLD analysis project Ga0123342, IMG submission 89960) | Root nodule microbial communities of legume samples collected from Mexico - Turtle bean Mexico white nodule | ecosystem: Host-associated > Plants > Roots > Nodule | place: Mexico: Nepantla... | reverse complement strand
TAATATATATATATATATATATATATATATATATATATATATGGATCCGTTATATAAGGAATTCGTTATATATAACGGTTTATCCAATCTGAAATATTAATAAGTATCAATACTACACAATAAAATAAAAACAAAGTCTGATGTGAGGAAGATTCACATATCTTACCTTCACAATAATAAAAGTTCTTAATGCTGATTGTTATCGATGTAATAACCTCGTATTGGAAGATAAACTATATTTTTATTAATGCACTTTAATCATTTTTGGTAACTTTAAACCATTCTTGGTAATAAAAATATGAGAAGAAGATGAAGGGGTAGTGTAGTGTTAGGAAAGAATTAGGGGATTTAAATTTTTAAGAGAAAAAAAAATTTCATATTTATTGAGGTTTCCTTCACTTCCATAATGTTCATTGTATTTAAAATCTACAATAATCAATATATATATATATTTGTCAAACAACTTTTCAAGCTGTTAAAGAAATCCTGTTAGAGCGAAGAACTTTGTCAAATTATTTATCCTAATTTTCAACAAGTACTTGAAAAAAAAATACAATGTATCATTGTTCCAAGTACCAATCAGATCAGAATAGAAAAAGAATCATAACGAGATTTTACAGAGATTTCAAATAACAATCAGAATAGAAAAACAAAAGAGATTTCAAGTACCAATCAGAATAGAAAAACAAAGCATAACAAGATTTTACAGAGATTTCAAGTACCAATCAGAATAGAAAAAAGAAGCATAACAAGATTTTCAAAAATCACCACTCAGATAGCTTCTAATTGGTCAATATTGAAACGGATTAACTTTCAGATTTTGCACAGTTTACACCCTTCATCAACCACACATTTGTCGATATTCGTATAAATTAATACAAGAAACTATTTAGTCGCAAGCCGGTGAAATTAACAGAAATACAGTTTCTCATTAGACTATATAATTAACTTCGAAGGGAATGAATGAATAGAAACACTGTTACTGAATCAACAGAAGAAACTGTAATCCAAACATAACCAAGAACAAACAACCAAATTGAAACCATTCATATCTTTACAACTCTCAAATCTGCAAAATATTAATAACATTTGTCAAGCTTGTATATTTAACATAAACCAAGACTGAGATTCGGTGTATTCTGGTTAGAACCTAGGTATAAGTTAATTCCAAATTAACAAGATAAAATGATGTTAGATCAGTAGAAAGATAAACTTCTTCTTCGTGTGTAGTATCCATTCCATTATATGCAGACAGTCAGAGAACCAAAGAAACAGCAGAATGAGATTCTTTGAAAAAGCAGAGACCATATCAATTAAGATTCCTCGGGCTCCTTCCTTCTAGAAGTTCCACATTTCGAAAAAACGTTATTGATAGGAGTAGTTGGCACTGGTATCAATTTCCCAATCACAGCAAGAGGCCAACTGAAAAATATGAAGAGTGTAAGGGGTGATATCCTGTGACCACTCTTGCATAATAAGCCTTTCAAGAAAATGCTTGGCAAGATTTAAACAATCAATTCTAGACATTTCAAGTTTTCACTCTGAAAACTTATTTAAAAGATAGCATGAAAAGAAAAGCATAAAATTTCGATAGGGCGTATGATTAACTGACCTAATGAATCCAATAATGACACAGATGATCCACTGCTTCCAATTTAACCTCACTGTTTTTGTAAACTTGCCCAGAAATTCAATGATGACAATCTGAAAAACAGTTGCAATTGTATGTCGCCCTTAGACACCTTTCACAGTCATGGCTTAAAACTACCAGAGGAGTGTTAAAGACTAACCTGAAGCACAAGAGTTAATCCAATTATACCCATAAAGAGGTAGTTTCTCGTCACTCCTTTAAATATGTTGTATTCATCTGGCTTTCGAGCATTAAACTCATTAAATATCTGCAGATTTGAAAGAATTTTGTCTTTCTCGTCACTCGTCAAATACAAGAGAATAAGAACAAAAACAACTTGACCACAAATATAAGAAGCAAATGAATTGGGAACATATCCCATGTATTTCCACAATCAAAACGATTTAGTAGCGATAAATGGAGGAAGAACCCAACATCAATGTTGATAAGAGGAAGTAGAATAAAATTGCTGGAACAATGAGGTAACAATCAAGCAAAAACGGCAAAACTATATATTGGAGGCAAGCCATCCGAAGTCTTTTGTGAATGGAAGTACTTTGGTTCTGTTACTTCATATCAATACGTATGAATAAGTTTAGCTCAAAAAGTTAAACGCTTCCAAGTGACTATAAAAAATTCCTAACACCGAAAATCATGTATCTAACAACAGCTCCAGAGCTAATATGCAATTATGAATATTACATCAGAGCATATATCAGGGTATGGCTAGCTTTAGGCCACTAAAGCAGCCTCCTAACGCCCTCCTATATTTGAAGCCCCCCGAAAGAAATTATTTTTAGGCAAAAAGCTATTTCGAGAGAATTTTTAGAGCTGTTTTTTGGTATTTTTATATCACTCAAAATGTTTAGTACTAGAAATTACTGATAACATATCCAAGTTATAAGCTTATCGCCATAATTTCCCTTATAATTTTATCCTCTAAACATGTACCATGAATATGAATTACTTTCTCTCTATCTAGGACAACTTCATCAACTGTCAATACCCTAAGTATATTCCCTCTCATTTTCTGCCCGAGCACCCAACATAATTTCAACAATGGAAGTGGGCAAGTCAACAGCTGAACAAACCCCCCACAACAGATCCACACAATTGAAACTCTTTTGAGTCTGTTTGGTAAAGAAAAACAAATTGAATTGAAGGAAATAGAAAGGTGAAAGAAAAGACATCAAAACTAAAATAGAAATTTAAAAGTATAGTTGAAAGGAAGCAGAGAAAAAAATGAGGCAGAAAGTGAGAAATAAAGTGCAAAGTGACAATGAAATTCATCATATTTTTACTCTATTTCCATCCAACCAATTATTTCCACTCTTTCCCACCCTATTTTCACTCTATTTCCGTTCACCAAAATTAAATCCACTCTTTCCCTCTTATCTCCATCCAAGGAAACACAGCATAAGGAGGGTTGGTACTCAGGCCCAGTGTTGTTAACCAAATTATAGTATAAATGTGGATGTAAACTTCACCTTGCAAGGTGATTTTATAAAGTTAAATTAGACCTAAATCTACTTTCTAAGATAGTATCCAAGCATATGCTAATATCTAGCTGAACTCTCCATCGAGCCCATCAGCATGGATCAGCATGAAGTATGATCCCACATCGACCAAATTATAGTATATAAATAGGTGCAACCCTGTTATAAGGTTGAGTTAAGCCTAAATACTTTATAAGACATATTTATCATATATTTCAACTATTATGTGACTTCCACTCAAGATATAGCAGATTATTGGTTTTCCACCATTGACAACACTGCTCAAGCCGTGCATATATATCAACATTTTCACCTCCTAGTCACAAGAACCGCCAAACTATTATATTTGTCTAGTTATTGAAGGATGAGGTGCAAATTGGATTCGGCCCAGAATAGGAGAGGCAAAGTTGTCCAAGGAGAAGGATGGATTTTTGCATAGCAACCATGTTAAAAATCAGAAAGGTTTGCTTGTGGATGGGAGGAAAGAAGATGAGGCAAAAAAATGGATTTTAGAGATGAAAGCATCCGGCAGATTTCATTATCCAGTGGGTCAGGTCTATGATACCACTTGCTATAGTGCAGTTCTTAAGCAGAGGTATTGATATTGTGTGTAATACTAATAGCCAAATAACATTGCTGAAAGGAACTCACATGTTTGTCTATGACACTGCAAGAGTGAAAGCAAATTTTGGCGGCAGTGATCAGGTCAGGTGGGCTTGGTTATCATGCTTCAGTCAGTTAGAACATCACAGGGACTTTATTTTCATCAAAGCCCCCAGTTGTCCATCTTGAGGTTGAGGACAAGGTGAAATAGATACCCCTTACTAACAGTTAGTTGCAATAGTTTGTCAAGTTAGTTGGTTGAAATAGTGAGGCACATTGACAATAAGCATAGCTATCTGTATTTTCCCATTACAAGGTCATGAAGACTTACTTGACAGAGAACAAATGCGTTAAATATCAAAGTGTTCTTCACTTTAATTGCATGCTGATTGTTGTCATGGCTCAAACCCAGTATGCTTCTACCTCGGAAATTGAGTACAAGCAAGACAGAGACTTGGTACATTGCCTGAAAATTTCCAAAAATTATTGCTTTCAACAAAATAAATAAGTAATTTGTATTATTTCCTGATGCTTCAAAATCCTGTAGTTGGTTGCTTGTGAAATCCGCAAAAACTACAAGGGATACTAATAAATGAGAAAGATAATTTACCTGTATCAGCAAATTCCTCCACATAATATTTGTTATGAGAGGCTCTCTGAAAAGGCAAGCAAACAATTTGTCAATTCTATCACAAATATTAAGCAGATAGGCATCATCTATTGTTTTGGTAATAAAACTATAAACTATTGGCCCATAACTAATAAAGAAGAATTTGGATCTCATGTAATGAGAGAACGATACAAAACACAAAACTAATGGGCTCTGCACAGAATTTGCAAATAGCTTTTGTAAAGCATGAAATACTCAACAGATTTTCAATTCTTTAATGGATATCTCAATTTTAGTTTTTTGCAATATCCTCTTCAAATTTCTTTCTTCTGAAAGAAGGACCAAAATCATGTTTAGATAATAAAGCTGCAAATTGTTAACCCATTTTTCACAAACACATTCTGCAGATCCACGCATGCCTACATAAATTCAGCCTTCACTAACAGCTTAATGGCTATTGACAACTCTCTTATTTTATTTTTATTTTGTTTCAGAGGATTTTGCATATAGCTTAAAATGAGTGGACTGTATTTCAATTGATTAACATTCACTTTTAGCATTCCTCAAGTGATATCTCGTCCTGGTTTTGCATATTATCCTCTCTTTAAATATATTTCTTCTTTTAAACAATCCAAAGATAAGAAATCAGAAAAAGAATTGGTTTTCCAACTGTTTTGATACTTTTCCTGATTTTCCAAGCACTGTGTAATAATACAGTAATAAAATTTTTGACATTTTTCAAACAAATGCCATGATCTGAAGTACTTAATAAGAATCACAAAAAATAATATATCTGACCTTCGACCAACTGGAGATCGATCCATGAGGTGATCAGTTGGTGGTTCCGTTGCCAGGGCTAGTGCTCCCAGAGTGTCCATGATTAGATTTACCCAAAGAAGCTGTAGAGAAATCAACCATGATTAGATTTACCCAAAGAAGCTGTAGAGAAATCAACCGAGATTTTCAATGTCATCCTAACTTCATATCTGGGCATAACCCAGAAAGAGAAAGAGAAAATCAACCTGCACAGCATTCAATGGAACATCACCAGTAGAAATTGCAGCAACAACATTTATCACTAAGGCGGCCACATTTACTGTAAGCTGAAACTGGATAAATTTCTGAATATTTGCATAGACAGATCGTCCCCATCTGACAACCTACAATCATAGAGAAACACAATGTCATTATCAGTTGGGCTTCAAATATTTAGTGCATCCCAATTCTATAAAAATAAACATCTCATTATACAATCGTTAACCATAAAGTACGTTTCTACTACTGATGACAGAAAAACAGCCCTTCAAGAGGTGAAGAGCTAACATATACATCACTGCTAAGAACAAATCAAAATCTCTCAAAGTAGTGTAGTACTGACCTTTACAACTGAAGCAAAATTGTCATCCAAAATAATGATATCAGAGCTCTCTTTGGCAACTTCTGTACCTTGGATACCCATTGCAAGACCTATATCGGCCTATATCACAAAATATATAGAATTACATTGGAATGATAGTTCAAAACTTTAAAATTAAAATAAAACTGACATAATGTAACCACTAACAGGAATTTTACAAGTATACAACAATATAAGATAGACATACCAGCCACATTATCAAACTAAATGAACCATTACTATCGATTTCATCATTGCAGTGGATACTTACAAACAATACAAGCACGTGCCTAAAAAATACAAACATAAGCTACAAAAATTGTAAATACTATGCAAACCTCATGAAGGGCAGGAGCATCATTTGTTCCATCACCAGTTACAGCAACAACGTGACCCTTCCTCCTCAATGATTGTACTAGCAATAATTTGTCATTGGGAGATGACCGTCCCATTACCTGTTACACAGTATTTGCAATAAATGTTATTTGCAAAGAACATACCAGTACAAGAGCACAGCACAAAAACAAGGCCGTAATAGTAATTTGATTTTACCGATATCCTATCAGCAATTTCATATCACTGTGCTTCTGACAAGCCACGAAATGTTTTTCCTTCAATGATGTTTGGTTCTGTAGCATCAGCAAATGAACCAAGTATTCCACATTCCACAGCAATTGCTTTTGCAGTTTTCACATTGTCACCAGTGACCATTTTCACCTTGATTAGAAATTCAAACCACAAAAATAAAAAATCAAAGCAAAGCATATTTCATTTCTTAATTTAAATGCTCAATTAGATATTGGAGGAAATCAAATAAAGCTAGTGTTGATCTTTGGAATCTTAAAGGCTTCAAAATTCAAAGCAATTACACACATATTGGGTTGGTGCAGGCAGAGCGAAAATGGTACAGTAGGCACAATGCCTTTGCAAGGATCATAAATCTGTACTTATTTATGTAGCCACTAAAAAAAATGATTTATCTTTTCTTGAGAGGATAGAAAATTAGTAACTCAGTCCATTTAAGAAAAGTTTAGTCTTTATTTTTTTCTCTAACAAGGTGATGCCTATGACACTAAAATTCAAGAGCCATGCTACACAATGTGTTAACTGTGTTGTCAAATAGCAGATAAGGCAAAGTGGTGTGATCAGATCAGATTCATGAAAACTGCCATATAAATGTCATGGCAAGTTTGTAATGACGTTAGCTACAACAATGTGACTACAAATGCCAATAGTACTTCTGTCATTTCATCAATTCATCTGTATGCAACACCTGTTTTGGTTTTCATCTGTGTCATTCCTCAACATCCATGTTGAGTGGGGGCTGTCACCAAATAGCACCCCCTGTCAGGGAAGGACAGTTGTCCCCCTGTTACATTTTCTTTTTGTTTAAGTTGAAACCCACTCTTCTACCCCTGTGCAAACCATCTCCCATGAACAGAACCATGCCATAATGCACAACCTCCATTGTGTCTCCGAATGACAGAAGCATGCATCTGTTCTCTCATCTTCTTGTTCATGTCTTCCCTTTTTTAAATGGTGTGTAACCCAAGTACCTAAAATCAGCTTGCCTATTCTGCCCAGATTTTAATTCTTTTCACCTTGTTTATGATTAGGGATAAGGTTAGTCAGTTAGACATGACAACATGCTTTTATGTTTATTATTTATGTTTGGTTCAAATTAATTTTGAGAATAATAGCTTTCTTTTGTTAATGTTTAGATACATAGGATTAGTATTGTCGATGTCATTCATTTCTTGACATCATTTATAAAGAGAAAAATTTCTATTTTGGTTCATCAAAGGACAATGTTTGTATGTTTCTTTATTATAGAGTCCTATATGGATTAAATTTTCATAAAATGTTGAAAATGCTTGAATACTTCACCGACATATCACTAAAGTATCCAAGAATATCAATATCAGATACACAAAGAAAATTGAAGTATAGGTATTTCATAGGTTTGATACTTCACTCACACATATTGATGATGTACCCAAGTATATTGTATCAAATATATATCATTAATAGATACATAAAGCAAATGGAAGCATCTATACTTCACAACAAAAAACTTTCAAAATCAATTATATGAAATACCTTAACCCCAGCTTTTTGACAAAGTAGCACTGCATCTTTGACACCAGGTCGACAAGGATCCTGAATTTTGATACATACAAAACAATAACAATATACAGAAACAGAATTTTAGCATGCGGAAAATATTTTAAGTCTGATGCTGTCAAAAACCAAACACGTCCAATGTTTCTCCATTAAGATACATAAAAGAACTTCCATGTAGTAAATCAAAGTGCAAGGAGAAAGACATAATAAATAAAATATTAAAACTTTTACTACATACAAAGTATGCAACAAAGTGGGAATAAATGGGGTATGAAGCCTGTAAATAATATGGCCAAACAGCTTTACCTTAAATTACATAGCTAAACTATGGGATATAATATCATAATACAAACAGAAAAATATAACAAAGGTGACAATGATAGGAAGGTTTCAAAATGCATACCTTAATACCAACAATAGCCAGTAAATTAAGATCATCCTCTGGTAAAGACCAGTGAGCAAGTAGTTCTTCATTAGTTGGAACCTTTTTCTTTTCATATGATCTATATGCAATGGCCACACAACGTAGACTATCAGCAGCCATGTCTTCAATAGCCTTTTTGAAAAATGACATCTGCAAGACAAAAAAAATTACACACATACACATGCATATTAATGAACAAGAGTCATCCACACAATTCATATATTAATTTTATTTGCTTTGTTTATGTAACATACATAAAATAAAACAACTTTAATATTCTCTAGTCATGAAGAAACTATATAATAGAATCAGTTGCGATATCCCATTTCCTCTATTTTCTAAATACATTAGTTTCTTGTATATTCAGGTATCGTTGCTTGAGTGGTAGGGAATTCTGGGTATTTGCTATAAATTGTTTATCCCCCCCAAAATATAGGGGATTAAATTATGTAATGATGTGAATAAAAATCAGAAGGCTGTGATCTATTTCTAAAGCAATTCTCTACTGAATCCAACAAAAGAGGAGAAAAACCAGTTGGCAAGAGGGGCAGCTGGATAAAAAAAATACTATACATAGTAGTTTGAGATGATCTCCTATTTGGGCAAGATACCCGGTCCCCCTCCCTCCCAATAAAAAACTGAACACAATCTAAGAAACGTCTGCCCTTAACTGATGTTAACATGTAACAAGTTTATCAAATCAAACCTTCTCCTCATCCATCCCCACCAGCTGGTCATTTGCATCAATATAGCCTGTACAGCAGGCTAGGACTATCTCGGCCGCACCTTTCCAGTGTATATGGATGTTAGAGTCCGCCTGCATATATGCATAAAATTATGATGCCCTGGCTAAAAGATATGGTATACTTTTAAGCAATATATTTTTTTTTATCATCAATGATTAATTAAATAAAAGGGAGCACTTAAGCAATATATTAGCTACCAAGCAATGTTTCAGTTAGTCTAGAATACAAGTAAAATATCTGCATAATTGAATAAAAATGACAATAAAATTGTACCGTTTGTAATGCAACGCCGCCTCTTTTTTTCTCTGAATTGAATGGGAAAACATGTATAATTGATGATTCGGATCTAGCAGCCGTAAAATTCATCCCAAGCTGAGATTTTGTATAACAATCATCACTAGTTATAAGCACATATGTTAACACAAAATGAAAAGGAGGGGTGGGGAAAGAAAGGACAGCACTTCCAAAACACACCTGTATTCCCCAATGTAAAATTGCCTTTTCTGTTGGTGATCCAGAAACTTCAACATCATTAGCACCCTATTGGAGAAAAAAATCAGTGGAGAGTAGTAGATCGACCTAAGTCTATGTTAATATGTATTATACTTTTTCTTTCCTCGTTACCTCAGGAGCATAAACACTACCGTTAGTGTTCAGTGCAATACCCTCTATGAGCAGGGAGCGAAGCATAGAATTCTCCAACTTGTGAGGAGGATCAATTTTATTACTCCCAGCATAAGCCTCAACCACAGTCATCTGTCTCATGGAATTGAAAAATGTTAACATATTAAGAAAATCTGATGCATAAATGCCAAACAAGGCCAATAGAACGAACTTCCTAAAAATCTATATTTATCCAATAGAAATGTCTCATTGGTAGAATAGAAATAGAATAGTTGATATTTTGAGCTCCTACTTTATCTTAAAAAGCTCAAAGGATTCTTACTCAAATAAAAGCTTGCTCGCATAAAAACCTTTAAAACAATAAACAATTGCAAGAAGTTCTCTCCAAGAAGCTGACGTAACTCGATATAAAAAATTACTATTTAAATCAATATTTTAAATACAGCGCCACAACTAACCTCATTCATAGTCAATGTGCCAGTCTTATCACTACATATGGTTGTGGCAGAGCCCATGGTCTCACAGGCAGAAAGCCTCCTTACCTACAATTCAATGTGTCATATTAAACACAGTTTCACATATATTTATGTAAAAATTCAATAAAAGTACAAACATCAATTGGCATACCAAGGCTTTATCTGCCATCATTTTTCTCATCGAGTAGGCCAGCCTATATAACATAATTTATGGAAAAGGGTGTGTAAGTACAAAGATTAGATAGTGAACCCAAAGAAAAAAAATTGTATAATATGAAAGAGGCGTATTAACAAACATAATTTTTTTTCTTTTATTAGAGATCAGTGCTAGACTCTTACGAAAATAAAAGATTAGAAAAATGGAAAACTAAGCATCAACTATGGATTCTGTATTGGACCCAATGTGCAATTCACTGACAGATTTTTACTAATATATGGCAATAACAAAAACTAAGGAAGAAAACGTGATAAAATCAAAGTAAAATGAAAAAAATTTCAACAATGTTAAAACATGAATTATGACAGCAAAAACAAATGTATAAACTAATAAGCTCAGGTCAAAATGAGCAGACTTACGTTAAGGTAACTGCTAATGGGAGCCCCTCAGGAACTGCAACCACGACGATGGTGACCTATATACTCATTGGGTTATTATCACTATAAAGATATTAAAGCCAGAAATATAATGGATATCTTCAATTGCATCAACATGCTCTGGTAATATAGTATTTATCATCACACATACCGCAACAGTTACTATCTTAATTGCACCATCAACAGCATCACCAACTTTAGTCTTGCCAGCTTTAAATTGAGGCGAACCATCGGCGTTTTCAGTATGCCCAGAGAAATATCTGCCAACAAATTTCAACTTTAGAGGCATGCTGATTATAATCTTATCAACAAACCACATAAATATATAGCAACAATATGATAATAACTAAGTTACCTAGCCAGTAGCACAACCAGGACGACAACAGCAACAGAGAGTCCAACAATACCAATGAAAGTAGCTACACCATTTAAGCGAACCTATATTGAAAACTTGCATATATGAGTAAAGTATGAGAAATAGAAGAACTCAATAAGAAATCACAACTAAGAAAAAGACCTGCAATGGTGTTTCTTCGCCAGTATCTTCTGAGATGCTAGCCATTAGAAGCCCCCATTCAGTATTGGTACCAACACCAGTAACCTGTGGTAAATAATAAACAAGGAAAAAGTTAAATTAATATATTGAATTAAAAGAAATTTGGTAAAAGTATATCTATATTTTATTGACTCCAAATTCTATATTCAACATGGGGAATAAAATCCTGTTAATAATAGTATGCATACAAGCAAACAACCAACATCTTTTTTAAAAAAATAGAAACATTCTCTACGGTCCTTTTGATAAGAAACACACTACAAAAGCTAGCCCTTGTAATTGGAGAGGCCAAGGGTCGCATGTGGTATTTGAAAGATTTTTTTCAAAAAAGCTTTCGTCAATTGTTTATAATCTAAAATAGGTCATGATACTTTGTAAATTGATTTACCAAATGACGATAAAAAAATGATTTTTTAGTATTCTATATCTATAGGATTTTGAAATGCTCACGTAGTAAGAGTCATGGTATGGGATTCATTAATTGAATATTCAACTTTCTTAGAGTCTTTCGCTAGGCAAGTAATTCAGGTTTAGATGAAAACATAGAGAAAGTCACATGCAAAGAAAAATACAAAAACACAGTTTGCCTTTTTGTTTTATTCTATTGTTGAAATTCATTAAAGAAGAAATTATCTACTTCATCCAACTAGTTCTGGGAATTATCTGATGTGGGACTCAATCCCACACCTTGCAATTGGATCCGAACATCACACCACGCTCCACAACCCCATCACCCAGGTAGGCTGATGTGCAATAGCCCTTTCACTAGTTTTGGGAAATCATTGTAATGTTGGCGTCACCACCCACATAACCCTCTCTAAACTGCCTATTGCATAAAATTTTCTTTACAAAATTCCCTTTAAATATTAATGACCTTAATATTTTTTCTAGCCAATAAACAATACATGCAGCAAATTAATTTCTTAGAGACTCTGCTGAGGATAGAACAATTGCTAACTGTTACATAAGTGGATACACAGTATTTAATTAGACAAAAAATTAATGAAAGAGTAATTCTAGAAAGTTATTCAAATGGTTGAGAAATTCGATACCACAGATTAAATCCTATAATTCTTGTGTAGCAATTAAAGGGATCCTAAATAGACAGCAAGAGGGTATATGAAGAATGTATAAACAGTTTTAAATCCAATTAAGAAACACTTCCACAATCAATGCATATTTTATTGGTCCTTGATATAATTACAACCCACACCTCCACCAAAGTAACTATTATGTGTCGATTACTACCTCAACAACTATCCTTTGAAAACTCCTCATTATGTAAACTAAAATCATGTCACACTTGAATTGCAAAAATAAACAGGGAAAAGTCTAAATTACCAGCATTGTGCCACTGCCATCAGCAACTTTACATCCAGACATCAGAAAAGGATCCTTGGAATCTTTATGGACCTGCAAAAAGCAAAAAACAAATATGAAGCAGAAAAAAAAAATCCAACTCCGTAGGAGATAAAAAATAAATACTTACAATTTTGCTCTCCCCAGTCATACTTGATTCATCAATTGCAAGAGAGTGACCAGTGATCAGAATTCCATCAGCAGGGACCTAGAAAAAGTATAAAGAACTTAATGGCAAAGAAAATGGAATCGACAAGAATAATAAGGAAAAGAATAACAGAAAAAAATCAAGTACCTGGTTACCAATATTTAGGGGTATAACATCTCCAACAACAATATCATATATAGAGATCTCAACCCTTCTACCACCTCTAATAACCTTCTCATGCACAAATCCAAATAAAAGGTTAAAAATATGGCAACAAAATTTCTAAAACATGTGTAATACAACACTCAAGTTTAACTGAAGAAACAAACAAACCTCCAGGTGTATATTTCTCTTCTCTTCATTTAGGTCTCGAAACTGAAGAGACTGCTTATAATCACTTATAGCTACAAAACAGCAAGAAAAGAAAGAGGTTGGTCATTTGAAGGAGAAATTAATAGACACCATTATTATAATTATAATTATAATAACATCTACAGTAAAAGACTGAATGGACAGCGTGGGTCATGAACTTGAACTACACCAAAAGCTTATCGAAGAGGAAATTGCAACAGAGTCATAAAAGCAGGTAAATTAACACCGTGTATTATATACCTTACAAAGCCAATATAATACCTGTAACAACAATAACAAGAATAACTGCAAAAGCAATGCTTCCCCCATCATACCATCCTTCCTTAATACCCTGCAACAATTTTTTTGTCAAAAAATGAATTGAAAAAAAATCTGAATATTCACAAAAATGTTCTCTTAATCCTAGATTATGAAGAGAAGGACCAAACATAAAGAAAGTAGGGCAAAAGACCATATAAATTAATTGATTGTACAAGATAACATTTAAAAGAATGCATATAGATATTAAGTCTTGAAACTCTTGGATTTTACTTTAATTCAACATAATTAGCATCAAAAGAACAAAATATAGTCAAAACAAGACTCACAAATTGAAAGATTGAAAGATTTTCTTCCCCTAAATATAATGGATTCAAATAATAGCATGCATTGTTCAGATCAGCCTAAATATTTATTTGATTATATATTTGAGCATGAAACATAGTATAAAATATTCCAATACGACCAAAGCACTCACTCTATCAAACCATTGTATGCTAAATGTAGAATAGATTAAAACAGAAAAGGCTGCTATCAAATAGCTGTAGAGAAATCCAAAAATGCCAAAATGTGAAGGAGTAAGGTTTGAGGAATAATAATTTTATTAAAATGTCCAAATTAGTGGGAGAGAAATGGCAAAAAGTAAAGAACAATACAAAATTTGGAGAATAGTATTTGTAAATATGAGAGAAACCCACTTTCAGCACTCCCAACCAAGTACAAAGAATTGCATCATAACTTCACCAGCCAATCTTACCTCAGATTTTATCCCAAGTGCCAGTGAAGCTGCTGCAGCTACCATTAAAATAACCAAGGTCAGGTCCTTGCAAGCATCCCACATAAACATCTATAAAAACCATAGAAAAAAAAAGGTTACTATAGTATCCCAATCACAAAGAAGAAGAAACTTGTCTACCCCAAAATCATCAAGCATTTCATTACTCTGAATAAGTCATTACCAGAAAACCTCTTCCTTTCTTCCGAGGATAATTGTTGGAACCAAATGAATTCCTACGTTTTAGTAAATCAGCATCATCACCGTGAATTCCCTTCTCTGAATTTGTTTTCAACAAATTTGATAGTCCTACAACCTGATAATGATCCAAAAGCAACACTTGAAATTTATGACACTGAACAATACTATTACCAAGTGGAGAAAAAATATTCTTGGCAAACATACCCCTCCATATTGTTGCAGGGCAGCAGTGTCATGCTCCCTCGAAATTGAAGCAAGTTGCTCTTGTCCAATTGGAAATTCACCAGCAATGGGGGTCGGAGGAGGTTTAATAGGTTCTAACAATTTAAAGCATTACCCATCAATACTTAAAAAAAAAAGTGGCCTACACCTTACTATTACACTAGTTAAAATAAAGTAAGTTATTTAAATAAAGTTCCATGGAACAACAAAACTAACTACCATGAAGCATATTCACGATTAGGTTATGAATGCAAAAAGGAGAATGAACGTATACAACAAGGATGTCACAAATGCACATATACATTTTGGAATATGAACAAGATAGTGAACACTATGTGCCACATGCATCCATGTGTCCAATCTGATCATAATGGAGGCAACTTTTGTTCAATTGGTAGAAGTTAGGGCATAGGAAAATATCTTAATCTTATCATATCTTAGATTATCTTCTTCAAGTAGTTTACTTATTCGTTGTTGCTTAGCATTAGTTACTATATGTTCTTATCTTATCATGATTTGTTTGCTTGATTAATTAGGATTAGGATTAGCATAAAAGGACAGGTGCTCTAGCTGTTACTTACACATGAAGACATTGAAATACATATCAATCAGTGATTCATTCTCTTTTACCTCTCTTTCTCTATACCTAGAACCTCCTAATTTCAAAATGGTATATATAGAAGAGGTTACATTCTCCATGACCTTGCCCATCATTGTCCCACCAGTCACCTCCTCAATATTTGATATTCTAATTTATTTCCATGATTCTTTCTATTTGCGGTATCCCACTCTGATTTCAAAACTCGTCTTCTTCTCATCTTTTTGCACTTTTTGGGAAATGTTTTTGGCCACCATTGCCTCTGCCAAAGAAATTCCCATCAATTTATATGTCAAGACCAATTAATCTCCATCCACCACTCCCGAAAATTTCGGTATCACCAGTGTTAATAAGACACCCATCTGCATCATTCATTATCTCACCAACCAAATTATTAATCCTAAAAATCTCAAGAACATCAGAATCAAGACAAGTCCATATGCATCATTCTTCTCAGCTGCCATTATCTCCCTTGCATGCAGCAACAGCCATGCTATGAATGAAGGCCCTTTTACCATATGTTTCTCATGCCAAGGTCAACCCTAGCAGTATTCACTGGATTAGTGTAGAAAATCCTTCAAAAGTGCTCAAATATATATACCAATCTCCTTCAGCATGTAGTCTATGGTATGAAAACCATTTGCTGTCCTACAATCACTGATTCAATCCTCACTGGTACCATTCCAAGAGTCAGCTTCTTTTAGCCATATTTTTAAGGTATCAAATTTTGCATCTAGGTGAGATTCACTTCACACCTAGAAGTTACATGAACCATAACAGCAAAGAAGGGATTCTAATAAATTTTGCTGACTCTCTTCTTTCCCTACTTACATCCCTTATGGCTATTTGACTCTCTTGGTAGCTGATTTGTTCTTTGACATATGATGCTAGCTTTGAGGAAGAGAAGGGTGAAAGCTGTCTAGCCCTTTCTTTTATCCCGGACACTGTTTGGTCTGAGTCTGTCTAACCCAGAGTGCTCTTTCCAAACACCAATCACAGTGAATAATCCTTGGACAGCAGTAGTCACATATTTAGCCTAGTGGTCCCAAAAGATCGCCCTACTACTGTTGGTCTTTGTCCTATACTAGTCAATTTCACCAATCACCTAAGTTTCATCTAATCTCTATGATGTTTTATCATAGAATTTCTTTAACTAGAAAAGCAACCATATTATTGAAAAGAAACAAAGAAGGGATGCAACAGACTTAAAACTTAGTAAGCTTTAGCTTGAGAAGTTGTGTTAAAATATAGTATGCATTTTACTGTATAAAGTTTTTTTGCCGTATCTTAGATTATCTTTAAAGATTAGTGATTAGTTTTCGCATTTCCTCGTTATCAATTAGGCTTAGTAGAGGGGTTTTATCATGATTCAATTCCTTAATTAAGAGGGTCTTTTAATACCATAAATAAGGGTTATTGCTCTTGATAGAGACTTGGGTATTATGAGGTGCCTAAAACTCACATCAAATAGTATGAGATGCTCATTAGGAGTATTGAAATGATTAGTTCTCTCCCTTAACAACTAGCTTTTAAGGAATGGTTTTCCAAGTACTTGAGTGAATTGCTATGAGAGCTACTTGTCATTGTCTTGGAATGGTTACATTTGGAATTTTTTATCACAAGGAAAGTTGAAAGAAATGAAATATCACAAAGTAAAGTGTAGTAGAGTGTGAATCGTTGAGATGTCGACTCATAGGGACTGATATGATTGGGAGTTGGGTATTATGGGATGTCTAAGACCCACATTAAATATTATAGATGCTAGTCGGTGGTATGATTGTGACTTGGGTATCATGGGATGTCTAAGACCCACATTGAATATCACGGATGCTTTTAAGGAGTGAGTTCATCAAGTGCTTGGGCGCTTATTACTCTACTTTTGTGAGTATCAAGGTCATCTATACATCTCAATCAATATTTCATTCCCTTTTATCTCTCGTACTCTCTTTAGACTTAATGCCACATAATTTCAACATAAATATTCAGTAAATCATAAAAAAATACTTAGAGATTGACAAGATACCTTCATTTAAAAGATGCTACGATGAAAAAGTAACATTGAAATATAAAATATAGACTTGGTCGGTAGAATGAACTTATTTATTAAATAATACAATATCGATTGAGTATTTTAAAATTTAGAGTTGTAACAATGCATTGTCTATCATTCCCCAAATTTTGCTTAGGAAGTAGTTGACTTTAAAGTGAAGCAATCCAAAAGACTTCTTTAAATAGGTAAATACCCCAAATTGTTACTACTGGATAACTAGTAAACAAATAAAAATATGACTATCTTGTATGTTACTGGATAACTAGTAAACAAATAAAAATATGACTATCTTGTATGTTACTGGATAACTGTATTAAACCAAATTAATTAAGACAGCAAAGATAGGCAAATAAAAATTTGAGTATAACTCAATTACTCACCATTTCCTGGCACCCCACCAGCTGCTTTGAAAAGATAAGCTGCCTAATAATGCAAAATGGATAATTAGTACACTTCATATGCCTGGCGTAAACGTAATAAAGAAAGCCAATTGAAGGAATCATACTCTAATGGCTTGTGCATGCGCCCTAATCTTTCTCAATATTTGTTTCTTCTCTTCTTCTTTTTTCAAGTCCAAGGTATAACGAAATCGACGAGAAGCATTAAGCACGAGCGCTGCTTGCTAAAAAAGATAACAACAAAAGGGTTTCTTATGTGTAAATAAGATAAACAGACTTAAAAATAGTAAATGTAGAATAATAAAATGAAGCTAACTATTGGTCTTGACAGTCGACAGTAAATTACAAAACAACATTCATACTGCAAAAAAGCTAAATGAAACTACAAATTAAATGTGGTATGCTTGAGAAGATGCATTCTTTTATAATAAGTTTTGGAAACATAAGTTATATCCGTACATGTAACTTTGCAATTTCAGAATAGCAAACCCATGCTTCTTATTTACCTAGGCTTTTCAAACTTATACAAAAATGTCATTTACTATCAACCGAGAAAAAACACCTGGCATTGTTGTAGACAGATAGTACTAAAAAGTTTGAACAAAACAAATACATTAATGATGTTTAATACAATTTTCTCAAAAGGTACGTATAAGGGGCCCAGCCTTCTCGCTGTTCAAGCAATAATCTCCTAGTCCCAAATTCATCATTGCGTTACGTTATATAATAACTTTCCACATTTTTATGGGAATATATCATTCCCACCCCTCACAATAATAACCACAAATCATTTTTCAAAACTTGTATCATACATGAGAATATTGCATCCCCAAATTCAAATTCCCGTGAATAAACTTCCATTCGAAGGGGATGTATTGGATTAGAATTTCAAAGGATTTTAACTTTGTATATAGAAAAGTTTTATAGTATTCAATTAAAACTTTTAAATGATATAAATAATTTTTTGATATTCAATCAAAACTATTAGAATTTTTTAGGACAACAACAAAATCTCACGGTATTCATTTAAGACTTTTTACAAGTTATAAAAAGTTTCCAGTATTCAAAAATATACAAATTTTGATGAATTACTTTTTTGTGAAAGATTTTCATGGATTTGGCATACTTTTTGGGATGTATAAGTATCATATCCATGAAACAATCTCAACCAATTCCTTGTCAATTGTCAAACTTCTTTTTCCAATTATACATAATCCATTCTCCCTTAGATGAAGGCAGTCTAGACATTCATTCATGTGCAGCCCCTCTATGGAGAATGTATAAATATTGTATTCATAAAAAATCTCACCCAATTCATTGAGACTTTCCTAGATCCTCCCTTCCCCTTTTATCAATTGTCAAACTTTTTTTCCCATTACACATAATCCTTTCTCTCTTCCATGAAGGCAGTATAGACCATGTGCAACACATCATTACTCTTTTTCACGAAAAATATATTTCAAATCCATGAGCAGAAATTTTCAACTGATATCAAAGACTATAATTTTGAATCTATAGTTCAAATCCAAGAGCAGAAACGAGAAGATGCCAAAACATATAAGGCTAGTACAGGAGAAATGAACCTATAATGAAATAGATATTAAAAGATTGAAAAAATTGTATTTGTTTCACTCTTTTTATCAAACGATTCTTCTTGGCATATTGAATTTTGTAATTTTGAATGTTTTCTAAAGATTCGTTGAGCTTTTTCAAATATTATAAATCAATAAAATTCTTTCAGATCTTTTAAATTCTTACTGTATAAAATCCATTCAAATCCAAATAAAAAAATCTCATTCATAAAAGTACTTCTAAAAAAATGATAAATCATCACATTCAAATCCACAAGAATTTTTTATGTCAAGATAGTCTTTTAAAATCTCAATCCAATACACTACACTAAATGGATAAAACTCAACTATTACCGTTGAAATATAAAAGCTTCCCTTACTTTTTCTTTCACTAATAATCATTCTATCCATCCATACTTTGCATGCAGGAATCACCTATTGAAATTCAGCAAACCATTCAGTATTTAGTGCGCTAATTCAACACTATTAGACATAATTCAATCCCTAAAACTCAGCCTTGATTAGAGTCTTCTATTATCCAAGAGAGTCCACTCAAGGAAATAGCTCTTCTGAAATAAGGTAACAGTGGAAGAAAGACAATGTATTTAGATCAAAAGAATGTTAAACCACCATTCATTGACACAGGATTTATCATGGCCACTACAAGTGGATGAAATTAATTTGGCAAGCACAGCATCCTTGAATGCAAAGAAAAGGAAACGGAAAACATTGATTGGTAATGGAGCTTCCTAATTGATGCATTTTCATCATTTTCCATTGAACAGTGGCTCCATTCAGTTCATTTCCTCTTCATCCACCACAACTAAGTTAAAGCAATTGTAGGAACCCCTTCCCCTCTTTCCCTTCTTCACACCTCAGCTGTTGTGATAAAACATGGAATGAATGAAACTCAATCCTTCAGTCAAATTTTTAATTCCACTACACATCCCAAGAGTCAGCAGCACACAAATAAGAGGCTCAAAAACTGGCCTTAAACTGACCCCGTTAATATATTTCTACCAAGTATCTCAAGGGGGATTAAGAACTAACAATTGTGATGCCAGGACTGATTCTGGTAGTCCTCATGCACCTTAAAATGCTCTTGCATGCATGAAACATATTGCTTCTTGTGTTTCATTGCTTTGAAGAAGGAAGATAGTGTATTTAAAGAGAATCGTGAGTATTACTGAATATCCCAAAATTTTGCTAATTGATGCCAAGTTTCTCAAGGGAGATTAAGAACTTAGAATAGTGACGCCAGAGAAACTTATGGACTGCTTCTGTTAGTCCTGCTGCACCTTAAATATGCTCTTCGCATGCATGAAACATATTGCTTCTTCTGCTTAATTCCTTTGCAGAAAGTGAAACTGTATTTAAAGTGATTCATGAGTATTACTGAATACCCCAAAAATTGGCTAATTGAAACCAAGTTTGTCCAGGCTGATTAAGAACTTGGCATTGTGACGCCAGTAATGGGAGAAACTTATGGACTGCCGCTGTTAGTCCTGATGCACTTTAATATGCTCTTTGCATGCATGAAACATATTGCTTCCTCCTTTTCATTGCTTTGCAGAAGGGAGACACTGTACTTAAAGAGAATCATGAGTATGACTGAATATATCCAAAAATTTTGCTAATTGGAACTAAGATTTTCCAGGGGGATTAAGAACGTAGAATTGTGCTACCGGTTAAGAGAGGAACGTATAGACTGCTGTTAGTCCTGATGCACTTTAAATGTTCTCTTTGTATGCATTAAACATATTGCTTCTTCTGTTTCATTGCTTTGATCAAGGGAGACAGCATTTAAGGGGATTCCTAAATATTACTGAATTTCTCAAAATTTTGCTAACAGAAAATTTTATGTTCTCTTAGAAAATCTTCAGAGCAATTTCATAGGTTAACATTTCAATTTCCCAATCCAAGTGCTTGGAAAACTAAACATAAATCTATTTGAGAATAGGATATATATTATAAATGAAATAAGATTACCAAGCTTGTTACAAATTTGCACAGAAGGACTTAGGGAGACACTTAATGGATGAGTATTAACATTTAACTAATGCAACATCAAATATGTGAGCACAAATATATTCTGCCGCATTGGTGCTAAGTTTTCAATCTGAAAGATTGACTTCTGCACATGGACCTCCAAACTGCTTCACCCTCAAATAACAAATCACTAATTCGCATTACAATTCCCAGATGACATAACTATCCGAACTTGGGAGCTCTTTTAAGCCCCTTCTGAGCATCTTCTATTCCTTTTCCGTGTGTTGTTATACAGAAAATGCAACAAAGATTCGTAACCTTCAAAGGCCATTGCAAAACCCCCATACAAAGGCATGCAGAACAAGAAGATATCTCTACTCTAAAATTTGCATCACCAAAAATGCGAACAAAAATATCAACATATCTTAGGGAACTGCAAGTTTAGTTCTAAATAACCTCTTGCTGATATCACACCACTAACTTTCCTCATCATCCAGGAGAAACAAATAGTCCAATACTATTTCCTCCAATATATCTTGAAACATCATTCAGACATAACTACACTACTCCACCGCCTTAATCTACAACCACCAAATTTCCAAAAAAAATCCTCAAAAATCGCTCTCAGTCAATCAATTGCAAGCACAACTAGAGCATCCACTCTACAAACCCCTAAATCCACCAGAAGTTCATCGAGCAGTGAATACATTGCGTAAACAGTTCAAAAACATAGAAGCAGGCAGAGGATAAAAAACAAAGTACAAGCAGAAGTTAAAGCCAAACAAAGAACATCAGAAAGTAAGCAAATGAATCAGAAGAGAAGACGTACCCTCCACCGCCTGAGGCGTTCAATGGAAGCGTTCTTAGTTCTGGCAATATCAAACGGATCGGATAAATCTCCGCTGTCGAGGTCAATGGAGCGGCGAGTGGCGGGACCAGCCTCGATATCACTCTCCGCCGCCTGCCGCATCGGAGAAGCACCGTTCAGGAAACTACTCATCGTTCCTGAAAAAAAAAAACTGTCGCAGGAGAGATGGCACCGTCACTTCTCTGCTTGGCTCCAAACCAATACACAAACCACTTCACTCTTTTCCAAAACCAAACAGATCAAGATTTTTCAAACTAAATAAACAAAATAAAGAGTCTCTGAAACTCAATCTCCCTCCATCAATTACACATAACCATATTTGGGAAAACGCAACTAACTTTTCAACAAATCACTTTTCTCACTATCTTTCTACGTCTCAAATTTCAAAGTCCCCATCCTCACTCCGCTTACTAACACGCTCTCTAGTTGGTATCTCTTTATCACGGGTCAATTGCACTATGGATTAATGTTCTCTATCACAAGGCTTTTGAAATTTTATCATTTCTAGAAATGTCTCACCCACTGCTACCACTACTATACAATGTACTTTAACTTCAGCGAAAATTCCTCTTTTGTCCCTCACACACCAAAACCATGAGTCTGTGCTAACAGCTTTTTGTTTTTGTGAAAAATGCTGAAAACCTAAAAAACTTAAAAGTGAATTAAATTGCAACTGTTCATATTCTTCATATTCCTTACGACTCACAGTTCTCAAGATTCAGAGTGGATGAGCATTAAGCCTTTGCGTAACCGTGTGCACAATGCAACGTGGTTGATTATGCTTCCTTGAGCTGAAGGTCAAGTTTATGTGTTTTTTTCTTTTCTTTTCTTTTCCTTTCTTTTCACATTCATTATTATAAATTATTTAGATTGATGCATTGCTTTGGAGACAGTTGTCCACGTTCCCGTGATTTGAGAAAAGAGGACAACCAAACACTTTGATTGAGGTTGGGGTTAGTTTTCAATACACACAATTTTTTTTAATAAATCATTCTAAATTAATTGCTCTTGTAGTGCACGCAACACTTTCTCATACCCTAAAAATACAAGAAACAAAAACTTCATAACAAAAAAGTGTAAAAAAGTGTAAGAAACGGCATTTTCTCATACACTAAGAATACATACAAGAAACAAAAACTTCATAACAAAAAAAAGTGTAAGAAACGGTTATGACTAGCTGTTAAAGGTGCAAGGTAGCGTGGCAAGTGCACAGCGAATGCATGTAAAAAAGTAACGCAACGTGGCCTGGTGCAGACTTACGTGTTGTGCATCAAATTCAATTGACCAAGTACAGTGAATAAACAAATAAAAAACAGAGAGATTCTGTGTTAGCTAGAACAACAAAAAGCACCTGATATATATATATAATAAGAATGAACTAGATGATGATGATGATGGAAGCAGAAAAAAGAGACAATGGAAAATTATTTTGTTGAAGAACACAAAATTGTAGATAAAATATGATAACTCACCTCTGTGAGGTAGGAATTAAAACTTGAAGATCAAAAAAGTGCAAATCAATGAAGGACCTAACCCAACACTCACCATTCTTTATATACTTGTGTGACTCACACATTATGACACACATGTGTTTTTCATGCCTTGTGTTAACTCATAGTCATGGAGAAAAACGCGTGCAGGGTAAATTATGGAGAAAGCATTGAATTCATAAATGAAAAAAAAGAAGAAGATAATGTTATTTCTTTTAACTGCAAATTTTAATGCGCGGATAAGTGCTGCCGAATGTTGATATTTGAATTCAAAGGTCAATGTTCATACTTACAAATATTTGCTTTTAATATTTAAAATATTTGACAGGTTATGAAATTTAATAAAAATAACAGTTTTTTTTCCTTATTTCCAAAATTGGTTTATGTTAAAATAAATATTTTTTATAAATATATTTGTTAAATATTAAATATAAAAATGTTGAAAAGTTAAAGGTATAGAATATACACGCATTAATGGGTCAACGCGTGGTATGAATGACATGAGGGAGTGGCGTGTTTTTTGGTTGTTATCATCGTGTTATAGCTTACTTTTTATAAGATATGAAACAAACTAATAATATATAGTTATAATTTAATTATTTGATGGATTAAAATTACTGAAAATCACTAGTAGTGTAATAATTTAAATAAATTTAACAAATATCTTCTTAAACCTCTATCTACCAAGTGAGATGGATTTTCTTATAAGAAAAAAATGATAAATATTAAATTTTACTATAAAGTATGGAGGATATATAACATGTACAAGTTTTTGTGGATTCTACAAAAATTAATATATATAATTCTTCTACGTAATAACATGACTAAATATAGAAAACCCAACACCGACCTAAAAGAAAAAGAAGTATGTTGTCAAAGACACGTTTTGCCAAATTTAGTTGCACATATATCATTCTAAAAATATGATAAGTATTACCTAAAATGACCTAATAATCACCATGCACTTACTCAAGTTAAGTTGCATAACCAATTTTGTTATGGATTCAATAAATACTCATACATCCCAATAATTTTTTTCTTTTCTTAACTTTAGTTATATTTGGACTCTTTTTTTTTTATAAAAATCTCTATGAATAAAATCAGAATTAGTTAGTTTATAAACAGTTTCTTTAATTTTTGTCTGAGTTAATATTAATTTATGAATAAACTTATGTAGTTTTTTTTTTAATTATTTTTCTTCATGCAACGAGCAAAAAACCCTAAACTTATGAAATTTTTCACTCAAATCAAACGGTAAGAACAGAATAGAAACATATATAATTTTAATTAACTAAAGAAAATATCATATTTGACTCAAATACAGTAGACAGATATACCAATTTTTCTGTGAACATCTTCTCACTGTTTTGTTATTGATTGAATGTGAATTAGAATAATTTGAACTAGTTCCATTGCTTTTCATGTAGTTTAAGAAAATGAATTACTTTTTTAAAACTTTGTATCTAAATTTGCCTAATGCTAAACCACTATATCAATCATTCCAATAAAATAACAAAAGCATTTTACACTATTCTTTTTCTTTTTCTTCTGGTAAATTTTCCAAAGAACAGACCCTCCATTTCCTTTAATAGCAAAATCACAACTTTCAATCAAGCATGATATCACAAATTCCAGAATGATCAGAAACTACATATTGATCACAGACAAAGTTGCTAATATATTGATCACAGACAAAGTTGCTAATATATGGATCACAGAAACTACTTTTAGCATATATGGATCACAGACACTACTTTTAGCATATATGGATCACAGACAATATAATGGTCAAGAGATTTGTTACCTTTGCTGAAGGATGTTCCGATTCTTTTTCCTCAAGTTTTATGATTCCACTGATATGATGAATGTCAGTGGCTAATACTTTCTAATAGTGTATATCTGCAACAACAAAAAAGAATTATAATAACTTATAAGAAATGACCTATCTCTTTGTGAAACCAACTTCTGTTCAATCATCAAAGATATAGATACATACAAATTATGCAGAGTTGATTGCAATTTGAGCATGCATGAATATACAAGTAGAAAACCAGCCAATAGTTGTTCAAGTGAATGAAATAGAAGGAGAATAGCAGGTAGAGGCTGGTAGCTGGCTTGATTCTTAACTTATAGATGAGTTAAAGTGAAAAATAAAGTAGGGAACTTTGTCTTTGACGTTTGACCTTTGTTAACTCTTGCGTAAGTATATGGAAAGAGGACACAGCTCTTTTTCTTTGGAAAACAAATAGTCTTTGATGCGAAAATTCATAGTTTTGACAGTAATTATAGTTAGAACACAGTAGTTTTCTAATTTAATGGCGACTGTATTTTATATTTTAACTTGCATACTTTATTGACCAAACTTGCTATACCAATACTTTATTTAAATTAATCACTTTCATCGATTAAAGATTAGAACATTTTATAGTATATAAGTGCAAATCTTACTCTAAAAATCGGTTTTATAAGGTTAGGTTAGATTTAAAAATCTACTTCTTAATATGATATCAAACTAGTAAGTGTTTGTTGGACTTAACAAGTCATCTTTATCAAACCATCAGTGTCTTGCAGGAAAGACAGTAAATGAGGTGGATTTAAGGTGAAGTTTCGAGTGAACTTTGTTCCTTGAGTCTTATATATCCTCTCTCAGACAAGTCAAGCTCGTATTATATCCATTGAAGTTACTTTACCATCCTGACAAGTTGCATTTTACCATTCTGAATCGATCACAATCACATGCATGCTTTCAACAAAATACAATAACACTGTATAATATTATGGACTCATCTTTTTAGTCTCTTGAATCTATTCCTTACTTTAGCATCCAACAACGTTCACCATGTGCCTCTGCATCAAGCAAGGTAGAGTTATTGAAGTGAAATTTCCATAAGAATTCCTGGGAAAAGACACACCCCTTGAGTTGGCACTTTTCTTTTCTAGCTGGTGTGATTTTGACTGGTTGGTTGCATGGCATAGCCATTGACACCGTACGAGGAATAACGGAAGAGTGTTGAATCTGCGATGCACATATGAGCTACATCTATAACTTTAAATTGACTCTACCACAACTTTTCATGGTGTTCACAATTTCTAAACTCACATGTGTTGCATTTCTAGGGGTCTTGTCTTTTTCCAATTGGTGCATGTGAAATAATAAGGCATCTTTTAGATTAAAAATAAAATAAGAGTTTAATGCTTTTGGTAACAAGTGTTTTTAGTAATCAATTATTAGATTTTTTTTAGTTTAATTTTGCATTTATATGTCAAATAATAAAACCTATTGTAATTATAATTTTAAAGTAATTATTATAAGTCATTTAATATTAATATAATGTAACTATAAGAAAATTATTAAATATAAATTAACTTTAAAGACAACAAATAATTAGTGACTATTAATTAAATTACATATTATTTTAGATAAATTTAAAATAGTTTTTATTATTAATTAAATTTATAAATTGATATTTAATTAGTTATTAAATTTTTAGTTTTTAATTATTTAAATATTAATAATTTTTTAATTTATAAAATATTATATAATTTAGTTAACATGATAATTAATTATTTTTATATTTAAAATTGGTCTTTATATAATAATTTTGTAATGGTGAAAATGTAATAGAGAAAAGTATTGTTTGAAGAAGCTATCAAGGAGACTACCTCAAATCGTATTTAGTGATGTTTTAAAATTTATGTGAAATATATAATTATAGTTATATTTTTGAATTATTGTCTTATCTATTTTATGACTACAATAACCTTTGAATAATATAAAGAATTATATTATTGGTGAATTTTAATTTAATTTTTCTTTTGTCTTCGTATTATATTTATTGTATCTCTCTTTTAACTGTTTTATTTCATCACGTATTTTTTTCGTATACTTAAAATATTTTTCTGCCCAATCAATTTATGAAAATCACTGTCTTACTATACTCTATAAAAATTGATTGCTAATTTTCTTACGTGTTTATTGTATGTTAAACCAGCTTAACCATGTTAGAACTTTTGGAATCCTAATTTATTAAATTAGAAAAGTAAAAGTAATAAAAAAAAAATTTGTCTAATCGTAATTCTTGTGATTTAAAAAAAAAATCATTTTGAGGGAGAAAACTATTTCAAATTATTAACCTCCAATACATATTACTTCAACAATTTTATTACTCTCCCCATCACTATTATTACACCACAATCATTAAATAAATATCAATTTTACAAAACAAAAATAATTAATTATTATATTAATTAAATTAAATATTATATTAAAGATTACAAAAATTATATATATATGGTTTCCATTATTAATAAAATTTATAAATTAATTTTAAAATATTTAGATATTAATTACTTTAAATTTAGAGTTAGTAGTTAAAATAGTTAATTAAATATCAATTTAAAACTAATTTATAAATTTATTAATAATATAAACTATTTTAAATACTAATATTTTTTTAATATATAATTTAATTGATTAATCTTTTAAAATGATTTTTTATTTAATAATTTTTTTGTTGTAAATATGTGATTTAAGTTTTTTTATAAATTTTAAAATTAACTGACATTTACTTTTTTAAATGGAATGAAAATTATATTCTATTTTAATATTAATCTAAATTTTTTTATTGTTAATCATAAATCAGAGCCACTACTTTGTCATAATTTCTATGAGAATGCTTTCATAACTTTAATTCCTCCATAATTGGATGGTTATTATCACCACTTTACCTTTCTTTTTCTTTACCACTTTAATTTATCCATCAATCAATCTGAAATGATAAGAAATTGTGATAGAAAAATTAAATTTCTTTCAACCGTTAAAATTGCTCGAAATAAATGTCTCATCAAATAAGAACAATCTACTATTTTGTTTAACATGTAAATAACATAGCTTAATTATTTAACACAGTTACGAAACAAAATCATTTAGAAATTTTCTTGTATAATTGTCATGATAGCATTGGTTAACATGTTCTTTGACAAAGTGAGAATTGAAATCAACTTTGCCCTAATCAAAGGACAAATTTGTTGTGGCAATCCATGTCAATGTTAGCAAATCCTTCACAATTAAGGAATCAGATTCATTTGCCGACGAATCAAAAATTATGAACAGATTAAAAATTATAGAAGACTTATAAGCCAAGTGAACCTTTTCTTTTTCTTAAGAAAAAGGTATATTCACTTTTTAGTCTTCAAAATAAACATAAAGAAATTGACTAATGAACCCAAATAAAATTAAAACAACACTTATTTTAAATATTATTGTGCTGAGGTAGGGCATGGGATTGGAAAAGAAAGCAAAATGAGGGAACTATAGTCTCTCTTGTGTGATGATGACTGAACCATCGACATCCAGAAAATGAAAGATTGAAATTGAAATTCTGAAACTCAAAATATTGTTAACCAGATTGGGGAAGGTATATGCAACATTCCAAAACACTCTCACAAAATACTATTTATTGGGTTTTTTTAAAGAGAAAAATATTTTACATCAAATGATCTAGAAACAATTTATATAAAAAGATATAAAATTATTTTTGTGGTGATTAATTATGTGTAACAGATTGTCTGTTAAAGAGTTTAGTGAGATGCTTGGAAAAAAAAAAGCATAGAGAAGTCCAATAATGTTAAGACGAATTAGACTCTAATATGTGTTTTTAACGATTTTATGTTATTTCTTTAATTTAAATTTTTATCGTGGTTAGATTTTATGTATAAAACTTTCCATTTAATAAAAGTATTTTCTTTCATCTTATTATTGTGTTTCTTGTTTTGTTGTTATTTTTTTTATAAAAGCTTTCATGTTAAACATTATTATGCAACTTGACATCTCGGTTAGACTGACACCTTAAATAACAACAATAATTTGTCATCACATGAAAAAATTGTTATTAAAAAAAGAAAAAAGAAAAAAAATGCAAAAATATTTCCAACTTAAAATTTTCAAGATAATGAGTTTGATAAGTTTTTTTGTTATATATTATTCATAGTGTTTATTCCAACCATCATAATAGTAGAAGCCACAACACAATTTCACTAATGTAACAAATACTTTTATGACGATTAAAATAGATTTTTTATATCGGTTTTAAAATATCATAAAGGCGACAGAGTCTCCATCTTCTGTGACGGTTGTATAACCATCATAGAAAGTAATTTTTTTATGGCAGACCTAAAAGATCTGTCAAAATTCACTTTTCTATGGTTGATTTGTCTTTAACCATCATAGAAAGTAACACATTTTATGACACTTAAAATTACATTAGCTATAGAAAATATAACTTCTTATGACATATAATATTTTAACTATCAAACATATAATGTTTTAACCGTCATATGTTATTTTCTATTATGGTTAAAGACAAATCAGTAATAAAAAATAATATTTTTAATGATAAATTTAGCAATAACCGTCATAAATAAAAATAATTCATACTTTTTTTTAATTTACAAATAAATAAAAAATCTTTAAAAAATATGAAAAAGATAAAGAAGCACATTAAATTCTTTCAATTCAACTTTTATCATTCAAACTCTATATATTTTCATTCACATCAAACTTATAAACTAATATATGAAACACTTTAGGAAACTAATTTTACTCGTCTAAACCATGTTCAAAACTCAATTTAATAAATTATATATTTTAACATGCATAATATAATCATTATATATTAATATCTCAACAAGAGTTTCATATTCAAAATATTTCAAAACAATTTTTTATTGTCCAAAATCTCAAATAACATTTTCACTCAATTTCAAACATTGGAATTGTTTTCAAGCAAAACACAATCCTTACATTGAAATTAAGATATTGTGACTATGTCACAATCACATCCAGGTCATATATCCTAACGTTTTATAAAAAAAACAAATAGTTTCTCTTATCTATAATTTTTTATTTTAAAATAACTTTCAACTCAAGTAATATAACTAGACTTTTTAATATTGTGGATCGTGTGTTTGAATGATATTGTATGATGAAAACAAAATGAAATTGAATTCATACATTTGGGATAATGTATGGACTGATGTTTGTATGTGTATTAAGTATTGATGTCTATGTGGTGGTAACAAAGATCTTCGATCTTCACTAATGATCTAAGTCACAAAGACTAAGATATCAGGTGGTGAAAAGTTGATAGGGGAGTTCATGCACACCATGACATATGAGATGCACGACTTGGATTGTATTGAACTTACCATGATCCTTTCTATTGGATTCGCTAGTAATCTTTGGATCAGGTGTTAGTCTCTGGTAGGACTTACTTAATTGTTGAATATCCTGGATATGTAAATCCATGTGAGATCTATGTGATTGTTTTATTGTTGAGATTTAAAGAAGATTGAATAATTTGAGAAATTTATCATGTAATTTGGTTTTCTCTTTTGATTTAATGGTTTATATTATAAAATTCTATTTTCACTAGCTTACCCTTGCTTTTCTTGTTGTGTTTGAACTGCGATGATTGTACTAGTACACGAGCAGATGATCTTACAGGTGTCGAAAGGTTTGAAGAGCTTTAGGGTGTTGATTTTGAAACTTATATTGTAAATATTTGTATTTCTATATGTTCTAATAATGTATTAAGAATGTTTTGAAGAACTCTAAGCTTGTATAGAAATAGTTAGATGTTATTTTCCGGGGTGTTACACCTGGAGCAGAAAATCCAAACATAAAAAAAATTTAAGTATAAACTTAACCAAGTTAAGAGGTTCACTTTTCTCAATTAATCTCAACAAAATTAATGAGAAATTCAAAATAAAATGAAAGATCTTTAGAGTAAATATGAATTTTCTCTTGTTAACAACTTCTCACTTGAAACTAATCCTTAAGTCCTTGTCTATTATTAGAAGTAGTGATCAAATTCTGCTAAAGAGAAAATAAAATTATAACGATGAAACAAAATAAAGAAATGTGGTGACATTAACTTGTATTCAAAGAACAATATTATAACTTAATAAGAATTAAAATAGTCATTTTCTTATTACTAACTTTAAATATTGGTTACATATGGTTTTAGTCTCACAAAATAAAGCAAAATTAGATTAAGAAGTAATGTAAAATCAAACCTATTTCAAGAATGATCAAAGTACATGAAACCTTTGAAAGCAATTACGCCACCATTTTTTTTTTCTAAATTTAAACATACACAAAACCATGATTTCCTAAAAATTTTAAGAGGTCAACAATAATATTAAAAATCTAAATATGAGTTAAAAATATTTAATAAATGAAAAATTATATAACATAAAAAAAAAATAAAAAATATTTATTTTTAATTTTTTAAAATATTATAATCCTTTTAGTTATAATTCATTAGTGTCAAATCTTGCATATCTTTCTTAAAATAAAATTATTTTTACTTAAAAGAAGCCTACTAACACCTACTTCTTCGCCGCAATTTGACTTCAAAGATAAAACAAGTGAGAATTTATTATTTATAAAAAATAGAATTTGGTTTAAACTCTCAATATATTTGCTTATGTTACTTTTGTAAGGTTTTTTTTCTTATGAGTTTGATTCAATCTTTGTTTTTGTTTTATTTTTATTTTTTTATGTTATTTTTCATGTAAACTTTATATGTTAGCATGAATTTTATTAGAAATGAGAAATTATTAGTTTTATTTTGGTTTATACGACTACTTTTTGAAAGTAAGAAGCTGGTGAAAATGAATATTGACAATGTCATTCGGATTTTGTTTCTGAAAAAAGCTTATGAATGGGTTAAATGAATGGACATTCTGGATTTTATTTTGACAAATTTTGCTGCCAAAGTTCTTTCGGTGGCATCAGAGACTTTTTTGTCAGATAAACTTTTAGAATACTAATTCCTTTAGAGAACAAATATATTCTCTTTTAGTTATTCTAAAAATATTTTTATTTATTTATTCCGGTACAATTGATATATACTCTTACATCGCGTGGTTTAAATAATTTTTTTTAATTTATTAAGATATCTTTTAAAAATAAAATTGTGACAAAATATTAACCTTCAAAACAATACTTCAAATACAATAACTGATAGCAATGTTATCTATTAAATTGATTACATACATTTATACAAGAGAGTTATAGTAATTTGTGTTTAGTGTCTTGATATAATGTTTTTCAAATAATTAAGAATATTAATGTAAGAGTAGGAAAGAATATAATTGCACAAAACTTTTAAGTACAGTTAGTTTAGCTTTCAAAAAGGAATATTAGTTTAACTTACTTTAATTTATTTTATTTCAACTAATCCCAAAAGCACATTACTCATAATTTTTTACTTTAACAAAAGTGGTGGTGGTTATTTGTAAATAACGCTTATTTGAATTTAGATTTTTTTTCATTTATTTTTTAATTATCATTTTAATATGTTTTAAAATACATTAATTTTAAAAAATTGAATCATATCAAAATCAATATATTTTAAAGACATAAAATAAACAATACTAAAAATCCATTAAAAAATTGTAAATTCGTTTATTTGAACGAACTTATATTTAAATTCGGTGCAAAAATATTCACATACTTTTATTCAAAACAAAGTTTTAAACAGAAAATCCAAATTAATCTTGTATTTAATAAAATCCATGTTTGACAAAATCTAGAAAGTTAGTTGGTAGTTCGAATTTGATAGCTAGTAGCCGAAAGCAGTTAATTAAACTTCTCTCTAAAGCCTTTCTTTGGAAAATTATGGAAACTTTTTATAATAAATTTTCTGGAAAACTAAATAAATACGACTTAACTATAAAATTTATAAAATCGATTATTATTACATAACCTAACTCACAATCTAGTTATACCCATAAAATATAAATAAAATAAAATGTTTATTCTCACTAAAGAATTTTTCTTTGGTTTTCTAGTTAAATTTTTACTAAAAAATTATTAAATAATAACTAATTTTAGAAAAAAATAATTATTATTATATTAATTAAGTTAAATAGTTATAAAATAAAAACTATATCTAAACCTATATATAAAGGGGATTCCCTCTTTAACTGCTCTCAAATTTTTTTCTATTTTATCCTTAGATTAATATTTGGTTTTATTTCATTATTTTGGTTATTGCGTCATTTTCTACTTTTTAAAAATATTTGAAATAGATTATCGGTTTTGAATTGAAAGATATGATTTATTTTAAAATTATGAG
>Ga0123342_1002065_pt1 | contig 33725 bp, 13 predicted proteins | sample Turbeawhitnodule_FD_89960 | JGI IMG/M metagenome (GOLD analysis project Ga0123342, IMG submission 89960) | Root nodule microbial communities of legume samples collected from Mexico - Turtle bean Mexico white nodule | ecosystem: Host-associated > Plants > Roots > Nodule | place: Mexico: Nepantla... | reverse complement strand
AACATCAAAACATTAAACATTAAGATAAATATCAAATATCACTATTCTTCCACTTCCAAAACATTAAAAATACCTAATTCCAAAACATTAAACATAAACATAAACATTAATTCAAAAACATTATTGATATTATTTCATTTCAATAACATTGGATGTCGCCTTAGAAAAAATTTCATCCATTTCTTTTTTTGCGGGTTAGCGGGCCAGCCCACCCCGTGTTTTTTACCAGCGGACCGCAGGCCGGTCCGCACAGCCCGCCCCGCGTTTTTTACCAACGGGCCGCGGACCGACCCGCACAGTCCGCCCCGCTTTGTCATCCTATGTAAATTGTTATTTGTTCTAAAATGTTTATATCATCTTAGTTTTTTACTATGTAAGGATTTAATGCAGAAAAAATATTATGAAAAAGATAAAATCAATTTCGTACGTAGTATAGAGAATAAAAATCGAGAATAAAAATCGATTTTGCATTGTGTATAGAGAATGAAAATCGATTTTGTGAGATCTTTTATGATAATTTTCAAAAAAAAAAAAATTAAAAAATATTTTTTTTGAGACATTGTTGCTAATTTTTTTTAGAACAAACTTTTTTAAACGAATTAAAATACCGATTAATTAACCAAAACTAAAACGAACTAACAAGCAAAGGAGCAGAAAAAGGATGCATAACCAATTGCATTACGCGACGTCGTTTTTACGCAACAGCGTCTGTGACGACCCCTTTGTGTTGGCAAAACGCTTGCTTCATCGCGTGGCGCAGTGAGTGAAAGCAACAATGGACGATCACAAAGCGAAGGGACAGGAACTCGCCAAGAAAGCGGAGAACAAGCTCCACGCTTGTTGCCCCTTGTTCGGTTCCAACTTCGAAGACGCCGCTCTGTTGTTCCACAAATCCGCTACTTCCTTCAAACTCGCCAAATCATGTCTCACACAATCTCTTCCCAAAAGTTTTCTTCTTTTTCATGTTTTGCTCACACTTTTAACTGTTTCTTTGTTCCTTCAGGGGACAAGGCGGGCTCACTCTTCGTAAAATCGTCTAAATGTCACATGAAGGTTCTGTTCTCACCATCATCCTTTTCACACTTTAGAAACCCAGTTTTGTGCATTGGCTTCATTTGTTACTATATATATATATCATATAATATGATGCCCCTTTTTTCCAATTATGAGTAGTGCAGTTAGGTAACAAGCATGATGCTGCAAATGCTTATATCGGTGCTGCTCATTGCTACCAGAAAACTTCATTAGCAGGTGCTCTTCGACGTCCTTCCCGGGATTCCCTATAGAACTTTTGTTTAATTACTCATTTGCTCCATGTACATAATCTCTCTATTTTTTTTAGTTCTTCTTGCACCTAAAAAGTACCGTTTTTGTCGTTGTCGTCGGAAATTGTGGGGACTAGAATGGAATAAGAAAAGTGTATATGTAAGGATGGAAACAAGTTACAAAGTGTGCATGTGTAGTGTAAGAACTAAAAGGGTAGGTTTCGAGGGTAAGGAGTAAAATGTAAAGATTGTGTGAGTATGCTGGCAGAGTAATTAAACTTTCTTTTTTCTTTCACGCATTCACATAGTCAATAACTTGGAACCATCTAATTAAGATGGGATTACTCATATTTTATCTTGGTAAATTGGACCTTAAAGACGCATTTGAGATTTCAGCTATTCAATTTTTATTGATAGTTATAATGTATTGACTGGGTGAATGCGTAGACTGTATACAATCCAGTTTCGTTGGTGTTTTGGCATTCCCAGGGCAGTGAAGATGCATTTCAGTAGCATAAGCTGTTTTTAAATCTATTTTTTGAATTTTTTTTAAATCTAAACAAATGGTAGTTATACAGTTGGTGCAGAGTGGTGTAAGGCACACACGTGCAGAACTCAGAGATGTTGAACAAGATAAAAAAAAGGAAGACAAGAAAGATTTCTTACTGTTTCTGTTTAGTTTAAAGCGCTTGTTTGGAAATACTTTGTGAAACTTGATAGAATATGTAATTGATATTGATTGATGAGTATGTGAAATTGTACTACAAAATTGCTGTTAAACCAGAAGTTGAAAAAGAATGAAACAGGCCCTTTAGCTAACCTTTTTGGCTTCTGTTTTGGGATTTAAGGAGCTATTTGCTACTTAAATAAAGCAGTGACGATCTTCGAAGAGATGGGTAGGCACATCCTGGCTGCTAAGTATTCAAAGGTACCTTTTGTTGTTGAGTATACACATTCACCGAGTGTAGGGACAAGCAAGACTTGGGCAAGTCTGTTTTGGCATGTGCCTTCCCGTACTGTCTCCCCAATTCTGTTGACGACCTTTTTCATGTTCAAGTTCATGTCCATGCGGTTCTTTCCTTCTTTGGGGTTCTTGTAGGGAGTTTAAATTGTTTGAAAATAAAGTTATTTTCAGAGTTGAATTTGTATTTCTGGATTTAGGAAATTGGCAATTTATATGAGCTCAAACCAGACGTAGAGAATGCTAGATTGCATTATGAGAGGGCTGCTGAACTTTTTGAAATTGGGGATGCAGCAACCTCTGTGATCCAGTGCAAGCTTAAAGTTGCAGAATATTTTGCCCAGCTTCAACAGTAAGTGTGTTTAACTTTCATTTACCTGCATATCTCTTGAAATTGCATGTAACTTCTGTTCTATTCTTGAAATGGTTGGAGCTATCAATTAATAGCATGGGATATGCATACCATCTAATGTTCATTTACTCAAACTGATTAGAGATGAAGTGAATTGCAAACATTAAAACTTGGGGTATATTGATCTACTTGATGTTTACCAGATATCAGAAGGCAATTAAGATTTATGAAGATATTGCTCGACAGTCACTGAATAGCAACATGTTGAAATATGGAGTTAGAGGACATCTTCTTAATTCTGGCCTTTGTCATGTTGTTAAAGGGGATTTTGTTGCAATTTCCAACTCTTTGGAGCGTTATCAGGTTCTTTTCTAGAGTTTCTTTTACGTATTGGTGAATGCTTTATACTTAAACTTCTAACATACTTTCCTTTTATCACATAGGACTTGGATCCCACATTCTCCAGAACCCGTGAATACAAATTTTTGGCTGTAAGTGGTGGAATTTTGATGGAACTGGATCATATTCAGATGAAGTCGAATAATAGAAAGAATAGGGATATTTTTTATTGTGTATATTATCAAGATCTGGATGGGAGATTGCAAATCTAAAACGGAAGAAGAAAAATTAAGTGTACAAAGAGGAGTCTACACTCTTGAAATTTGACCTTCCTTCTGTCCTTTACCTTTGTCTTTAAATTCTCAATGACTGGTTCTATCTCCTATGAGTTGAAATCTCACTACTAACTGACGGTAACAGCTTGTCCAATTAGTGGTTAAGTCTCAATGACAAGTGCAACAGTAGTAATTAACTCCCCTAGTTACCTGCACACCCTTCTATTCTTTCTAATATACACCATCTTAAATTGTCCATCAATCTCAGCGCTTCAATGTTGTTTGTCTTTTGGAATAACTCCTTGTCTTCCTTAAATTCCTACAAAAATGGTCTTTTCTTAGTGCTATTAGCTTGGCTTGTTACTTTGCTCTCATTCTTTTTGTCACTGTTTCATTTATCGATTGAAAATAATTATCATATTTCAGGATTTGGCTGCTTCAATTTACGAGGGAGATGTTGAAAAGTTTACTAGAGTAGTCAAGGAGTTTAATGGCACAACCCCACTGGTATTATAGTTCTGTGTCCCAAGACAAAGAAAAACAGTCACATTACTACTCTTTAATGTTATATAATTCTTTTAATGTTTGCAGCATTTTATTAAAATCAAAATCCGTTTGTGTTAACTGCTGGAAAGTAAGATAAAATGTTTACGTTGTTTGATATGTGAATTGATTAATTTTAGAGGCAATGATGATCTCCTTGTCAAACTTTGCCATGCTTGATATAGATGTCATTAATTTTAGCTCATAAACATTGATCCCAATTTAAAATTGATGTTGTTTGCTCCACTGTATTTGCCATTGTTCTTAAATGCTGTAATTTTTTAATCTTTTTGACAGCATATATATTATTTTCTTATATCTTGTGTGACATTTCTTTGTATTTCCGTCCTCCCAATCTTCCATTTCTTTTTAAGCTGGAGGAAGGATAAGTTTCCACATTATATGTACCTAACCAGCCTTAATTGACTTATCCTTGTCTTTTCTTTTCACAAGGCTACCATTGCCTTAAATACAACACCTTCATTTCTACCCCCTCTTTTTGTATCTGTCTGTACATACATTTATTTTAGCATATTTGTCTTCACTGAATTTGTTCGTTTGTTTCAACCAACATGGCATAAAGTATATTGTACATTATTGGCATTCTTATCTTTATGTCTTCTTGTAAAGCTACTTTTGGGATTTTAATTTCCAAAATTAAAATCTATAGATGATAATAGTGAAAAGGATACAAAGACTTGGATTTAGAAAATGATGATTGACAATTCCTATCTTGAAAACTTGAATTTTAATTTTGTTGGTAATTTACTTGTATGGTTAAGATATCGATGCCTTTTTATTGCTAATTATGACTATTAATAATTTTGAGTAATTTTTATCATTTTTGAAAATTTATATATAGTATGCATTTTATAAACTAAAGAAAAATTCAAATTAGTGGTTATCACACTATCTGCTATCTTGCAATGGGCATTGTAGCAGCGGTACTATCATCTTAGATGTAAAAAATTGAAGTTACAGCGACGTGTGTTATTTAATTCCCTTGTCAAATTAGTTTGTATCTATTAATTGAAAGGACAATTTTCAATCTTTTAAGAGATAGCTAAAAGTAATCTCCAGAGACCTATCTAATTCTATATGTTTCTAACGTTGCATATGACTTGACCGTTTCAATGCAGGATTCTTGGAAGTCAACCCTTTTGTTGAGAGTAAAGAATGCTTTGAATGAAAAAGTGATGGAAGAGGATGATTTAACCTGAATGAGAGATGGCCTATACATTGGTATTTTAGCAAGAGATAAGAGGAATATGGCATTGAAGTGAAAGTGAGAGACGACACTGTTAGAAAATAATGAACAAAATTTAATGAGAATGTCACATAAGATACAAACAAGATGACTAAAATGAAAATATAAAGTACTAGCCAAACTCAAAACCAAGTGATAGTGTATTGTTATGTCCCAAGTATATTCTATTGTAGTGAATGGTTTTTTTTTTTTTTTTTATCAGCACTATTGTAGTGAATGGAGATTAAGACAATAAAAGAGAAAAAGAAAAAGAGAAACAATAAATGCTAAAATGAAAGTACCCACTGCAGAAGAAAATAACTTTATGTAATGATTGTCTATCAAACAATATTTGTGTAACATTGATTGAGAAAAAATGACAGGAAATCACTTGCTGAGTTTGGATACCACGAAAGAGCATGAAAGGGAAACAAAGAGGGAAGGGAAGTGGATTTGGACCAGAAGAAATACAAAGAAAAACCGTTTTCAAACAACCATGAATAGAAATATGAAAAAGAGAGAAAGTGAAGCACAACACAATGATTGAGTTATACCATATGATTGATTAAGTTGTATGTTATTATGATTGAGTTTAAAAGTATTTTATAATCAATTATAGATTGTGGGCTCTTAATCGATTATAAATAATGGCAGATTTTTTTTTTTCAAATCTTAACTTTTTAATAGCAAAATAATAATAATTACGAGAATACATAAATAAGAAAAATAAAATAAAATAAATAATATAATGTAGTCCGTTTTAGTTAAATATGGAATGGAAGCTATTTTCAAATTTAGAAAGGATTTCTAAATTATTTATTTTATAATGTAATATTTTCAAAATTTGAAAAAAACTTTTAATTATATAATTTAAAACGTGTTTTTTAGTTATTTTCGGATTCTATCAATCTAAAAAAAAATCCTAAATCACAAATCGATGTTTGAATAGTTCAAAATATATTTTTTTAAACAAAATGTTTCAAATTACATAATTTAAAATATAAATGTACATTAAGAACTAAATAATTTAAAACGTTTTAGTAAACCAAGAAACAAATTCTGAATTCTTACACAAATATTTCAATTAATTTAAAAATGTAATTCACGACTACATGATCTCAATATAAGAAAAAACGTGTTTCGATAATTAAACCTTTAAATATTTTAACTTTTTTACATAAATATATTTTTGGAGGAAGAAGCAGCTTTTTATGAACTATTTCTTTTGTTGTGATTTAGTGGTCTATGAATCATTTTGCTCCTATCTCAAAATTATTATTTTCGTTGTAAACCTAACTCGGAATAATTAATTGGTTGTCTTTTTTCGATCATTTACGAGATTCCATTAGACGCAGAAGACGGCAACAACTTCATCACTGTCATATTATAAGTTCAATAATTTGCATTTGGCAAAATGACGAAAGAAGATGTCACTGATCTATAGTTTATATATGCATATTTTGGTCTTCTGCTACTTGTCACCACAGGTTTGTTATGAATAAGTTCACAAATGACGTGTTATTGACATGTTCAGTCTTCTGTCAAATCAACAAAGATAACAAAAGAGAATAACAAAGTGCTGAGCCATTTCTGTTTTATGTATATATTACACTTATTCATGATTAGATTGTGTAGTACGTTTCTGAACCCTGTCTTTATTGTACGTAGCTTTTAGAATCATAATCTGGTAAAACATCTCATACAGAAAAATCTATATACTCATAAGGTATAATAAAAACAAAAAAACAATAAATAATAATAATATTTTTTTTAAAAAGATAAATTTTAACGAGATAATGGACGAGTCCAATAATAGATAAAAATAATCTTGATGTTCATCTTTTAAAATAATAAAAAAATTCCTTTCGATTAAGAACACTGATTACAGAAATTGACTGATACGTAACATTATAATTAATTTAGAAATGTAACTAAAAAGAAAATAACACTATTAAATATGAGAAAGAGTGAAGCTAAATGTATTTATGACTAAATTTGAAATTCAATTCGATTTGAAGAACTAAGTTTTTTGAGAGGGGTGTTTTCCAAAAGCAATGATATTTGTAGAAGTTCTTAAAATAAAGGTGAAAGTTATAAATATAAAAATAGTTGTTTTATAGAGTTTATCTTGGGTATTTTAACTGAAATAATGTAATTTTAAGTAATTTTTATACAAATGAACAAATTTTAAAAATTTTCAAAAAAAACACAATTTCAAAATAAAAAATATAGATAAAAAGAAAGTCATGCGTGCCACATCAAATCAAATCTGGACCATACTTGTTTTTTATCTGAAACATGGGTCTTCTCCATAAACATAAGTAACAAACAATAAAACAAACAAGTTTATAAGAATCGTTAAATATATATTTATTTTTATTATTAAATTTGCTTCAATATCTTCATCCCTTATCTTATCGTATCTCCCCGTTTTAAATATTATAGATTCCCTCACAAGAGTTTTGGGTTGAAACAGAACTAGGTGGGTTATTTAAAAAATAATTTTAATCAAAAATACGTTAATTAATCCCTTTTTTACCAATGTATTAAAAAATATATTTATAAGAAACTTTGATTTAGCTGAATTTAACAAAATTATTTAGATTAAATATGTTAGTTAATGAATGAGATGTTTGTAATATGTAAATAATTGAAATAGTTTAAATTATTAAAATAATAATAATTTTAAAAAAATTAACAATCATTTTATATAAAAGAAATTTTTTTTTATATTATAAATATTTAAATGTGTATACAAATGAAAAATATATTTAACTTCATTTATTTATTACGATAGAAAATAATATGATGAGTACATAAGAATTTGATGTTTATGTTAGAGTTTGTTTTTAAAAAGTAAAATTTGTGAGTTGCCGGCGAGTCGGCACTTGAAACATGCAAACTACTCTGGTGTTGGGTTTGCATTATAGCATAAAATGTGGAGTTCAACACAAATTCACACTCACTTCACTCTTTATTCTCTAATATCCCTTCACTTCTCCGCCGCCGCACGCTCTCCCTGTCTCGCTCGCTCTCCGCCTCGCTTGCTAACTCTATCAACCTCTTCCGCTCCAACCACGAGGTGGCCGTTGTTGGCGGCGGAGTAATGGAGAAGGCGAAGGAGAAGGGGAGAGTGTTGAAGGTTGGTCTCATATGCGGTGGTCCTTCCGCTGAGCGTGGGATTTCCCTCAATTCTGCTCGATCACTCCTTGATCACTTGCAGGTACAGATTCTTCGGATTCTGTTACAGCTAAATTTTCGTTTAAGCGTTATTCGATTATCAGAGGACTACAATTCGATTATCAGAAAATACTTCCTCCGAGAGAGACGATAAATTTAATTGAGGTTAAGTCTCGCATCAAACATTAATGCAATAATTGGCTCACTGGACCCAAGTTCATTGGATATCGACCTTAGTTATTACTCTTAAAAAATTAATTACTTATAAAAACTTAATCATCATATAAGTATTGATATTGTTGAAGTAATATTACAAAAGCCAAGCATTGTACTAGGTGTTAACTCAAGAGAAATCACCTTAAATATGAAAACGTCAATTATCGTGGTCATTGAGAGACGTTGAAATTGTATGTGAGGTGCGGACGGATTTTTGAAACATGACCTTTTTCATCATAATTATTTTATTACTATTAATGTTAAGCCTTGGATTATTAAAATTTAAAACTCGAACTCTTACAAGTTAATTATGCTCTTCATTTAGATGTTTGTTGTCCTACCATGTGTTTCTTCCGGTCTATTGAATCAGAGACTAATGCAGCTGGTTCCTGTGATTATTCTTTCTTCAGTTTACTTCGAAGTTATAGTTATAGTACTATACTGAAATTGTAAGAGAAATTTCTCGAGTTTTCATTTTATTATTTTGGCTTGTTTTAGTCGTGGTGAGTTGTAACAGTATGTGCTAATTTGGAAAGCAGCTGAAGGTGTTTTTTTTCCTGTTTTAGTATCTTATTTCTTTCATATATATGAAACTCATTTCTTTTCGTGTTGTCTGACAGGGGGACAATTTACACGTTAGTTGCTTTTATATTGACTGCAATCTCAATGCGTATGCAATTTCCTCAGCTCAGGTTAGTACGATACATGTTTCTCAAAATATGCTCCATGAGCTCTCTGTCTGTAAAACTATAGCTTTTCTTAGGCTGATTGGTATATTGAGAACAATTCTGATACGAAGAAGGCTAAACTCATATGGTATGATATGAATTAGATAGTAGAAAATTTGAACCAAATCAAGGCTAGACAAGTCACAGTTTCTACAACAATATGGGGGCAAAATAATAGTTGAATTAGGTTCTTCTTTGGTCTACAGTCTACTCAATCCTTCCTTATAACTTTCATTAAGTTTAATAGTATATAACTCCTGGTTAATCCCAGTTAACACAAATAAGTGAAATGTCTATTTAGCGATCATCACCTCTGACTTTAAATCTCCATGATCTCTCTTTTGGTTTGGTTATATCTGGTTTGTCCCATTCAAACCATTCATTCTTCTACTTTCTATATTATTTCCCAGGTATATTCCAACACACCCGCTGATTTTGATTTTAAACTCGAAAGGTTAGTGTACCTTTTCAACTTATGGAAAATTACAATAGTTCTGGTTACAGTTTCTCTAATATAGGAATAATTAACCACACACACGTGTGGTTAAATGTTCCCAAAATATAAATATTTTTACTAATAATTGCTTCTTAATATCTCCTACAAAGTATGGATCAAATACTCGTAAAATGTTGTATGAAATAATTTACATTTAAAATTTGAGATTAAAGATGGCCACTTCTTCAATTTGCAGCCTTGCCCAAAGTTTCCAGAGTTTGTCTGACTTAGCAAAGCATCTAGCTACAGCTGTGGACATAGTATTTCCAGTCATACATGGTAAATTTGGTGAAGATGGTGGCATTCAGGTGCAGTATATATACACATATATATTTGGAATTCTTCTAGGTTGTAATGAGCTTGTGTATTTATCAATGATATTTCTGTGTCAAACATTAATAGGAATTGCTGGAAAGATATAATGTTCCATTTGTTGGCACGGGATCAAAGGAGTGCGGCCAAGCATTTGACAAGGTATAGGACATATGTATTTTGTTATGTTTCTTCTCCAACATGTTTTTTTTTTTCTGTTTATCATAACTGGAATGCATTTGTGATCTAAGATTTATATTTTCAAACCTTTTCCTCTCTTGTAATCTTTTGTTATTTACTAGTTTGACTTTTACTGTTCCTCTGATTCATTTGTCCCCTTAAAATTAATTGTCAGCATAAAGCCTCACTGGAGCTCCGGAAGCAGGGATTCATAACAGTACCCAGTTTCTTAGTTCAGGTATTATAAACTGTGTTTTAAACAGGCTATTGTTTCACCTTGTAATGATAATTAATTATGTGTCACAGAAGTCTGATAATTGGATGTTTTTAAATGTTAGATAATTGGATGCTTCATAATTAATGTTCAACTATATTTTTATTGTATTAGATTTCGTCCATGTTTAATTGCTTTTGAAAGTGTTTTCTTTTCTGTCTTTAAAATCTATTCATCCAACTTTTCTTATTTACACACTATTTTATAATATGATGTCAATTAGGGGTATGAAACAAACAAATCAGAAGTATCAGAATGGTTTAAAAAGCACCAGCTGGACCCTGACTTGGGGAAAGTTGTGGTAAGGCATTTGATTTTAGTTCTGTCATTATAGGTTCATTGTTAATTCATTGCGAGGGAGTTATTTTATGCTTGTTGATGTTGTAAATTTGATGCTTTAGGTAAAACCAACAAGAGGAGGGTCAAGCATTGGTGTTAGAGTTGCTTATGGTGTTGATGATTCTCTTTTAAGAGCCAACGAAATTATGTCTGAGGTATTTCCAATACATTTTAAACTTGAATGCAAGCATACACTTTTATATGTGATGACTTTTATTTAAGATCCAGATTCAATTATATATCACTACGAAGAAAAATCAAGAACTGAGGAGGAATACATTTTGACTAGAACTATATTAAGGCACTGTTTTAATAAGCTTAAGTACTTATGTAATAAAAATAAAAATAAAAATAATAATAACAACAATAATAATAAGAAGAAGAAAAAGAAGAAGAAGAAGAAAAATAATTGTAAAATGAATGAACTTCCTTCATAAGATAAAATCAATTTAAGCATTTTCATTTATGGAGAAGTTAGCTAAAAGGTTCTGTAAAAGTTGAAGGGTTAAGTTAATTTTAACATAATTAAGAACGTTTACTTCATTTCACCTTCTTATTTTCTTTTCTTGAACGTGTCTATTGAGAAAATATATCTGTGTAACAAGCTGGACATCTCTTATGATATATGTTAGAGCAAATTACGCTAAAATCTCTTAAGATTTCACCTAACTCTACTTTTTTAACATTTACAGCAATCCCCTTGTACGGTTACATGGATTAATTTGTTTATTGAGTAACCAGGGGTGTTTGTGTAATGTATAGGGGGCGTGTTAGTGGAATATAATTAAGGGGGATTAATATCAGTGTCAAAAGGGAGGGGGATTAGGAGAAATTTGATGAAACTTCAATTAATGTCAGTGTAAGTTGCTTTATGAGTTAACTTTTGGAATTGATAATTGATTTTGAATGTGATAGGGAATTGACGATAAAGTGCTAATAGAAATATTTCTTGAAGGAGGGAGTGAGTTTACAGCCATTGTCCTTGATGTAGGGTCTGGTTCTGATTGCTTTCCTGTTGTACTACTCCCAACTGAGGTATGTTTTGTCTTTTCTCCCTTGACATTTCTTGCTCATTCACTGCAATTCTGTAATATTTGCACGTGTTAACATCAGTTTGCAGGGGATTCTGTATCTAAAATAAGACAGCAGAAAGTATCAGTTCCTTCTATTCATCGCACTAAAACTCTTTGAAAAACTCTAGAATAAGCTTATAAGATGAGGAGTGTCCTATATATATACTGTAAATTGGTCTTAACTTTTTAAGGTAAGTTCCTAATACCATATTAGGAAGTGAGTTTAAATCTAATTCATTCTTATAAAACCAATTTTATAAAGTGAAGTTTGTCTATCCTTATAGTATAAATTAGTCATACTTTTAGTCAATGTCAGATCTCCAACATTGGATTGATCTAAATTAAATTCCCTTTATATATTGTCTTTTCTGAAACTGATAATATGTACTATGCTACCACCTTGTCTTGACTTCTGCCACAACCGCCCTCCCTACTGAATGTTAGTTTTCCCAATCAACAATATATTTTTGTATTATCTAATTTAATGTACCAGTTACCTAATGTTGGTTTGGAATGGAATGATTATTATTTTTTTATACTGAATGAGACATGTTCAAGATAATGATTATTCCACTGCTTTCCTTCTCATTCCACCAAAGGATTCCATTGAATCAAACTAGACCCGACTGAAATTCTCTTTTCAAAAGTATAAAATGAAGAAGAAAGTGAAAGGAATTTTAAACTCAAGAAAATATAATGTATTATGGGATACATTTCAAGGCCATAATTTGGACATGACTCATGAGAGAAAATTCAGTGATAATAGTTGGGATTGCTTGTATTTATAGATTAATCATTCTGTGGTTGCCAATGTCTGTGAAATTACTCAAGCAATTTGTACGAGGCAATTAAGTTGGCTATTGCCTAATAAATTTTTTAAATTCCGAAGTAACATTTAGATGCACAGGTGGAGCTTCAATTTCGTGGGGCAAATGATGTGAAAGAGAATGATGCAATATTTAATTACCGCAGGAAGTACCTTCCAACCCAACAGGTCAGTAGTCGTGTGAATGTGTTTATATGCACTCAAGATATATGGCACGTGCTTTCTGAGCTTAAAAATAGTGCACCAAGTGACCCTTTTTTTTTACCTTCAGTTAATATAGTATTTCATTTCAGCCAATGCTGGCTACTGTTTTCTTAATCAGATGAAGCATATATTATTTGCAGGTTGCTTATCACACTCCACCGCGGTTTCCTTTGGAAGTAATTGAAAATATTCGCAAAGGAGCATCTCTGTTATTTCAACATCTTTGCCTGCAAGACTTTGCTCGAATTGATGGATGGTTTTTGCCAAATCCAGGTTCCAAGTTATCATTATCTTCAGAAAGCGTCTTTGGAAGGACTGAATCAGGTTCCATAGTATTCACTGACATTAACCTGGTAAGATGACTCCCTTCCATGGGAATAATATGGATATCTTTAGCAGTTTTACTACTAATTTTGATTTTTTACTAGTTTGCTGAATGTTAAAATCGATGCATGTTTCAGATCAGTGGTATGGAACAAACCAGTTTTCTATTTCAGCAAGCTTCTAAGGTACTTCTGGACGTGTCTGCATCACATTTCTTGTATTCTATATCCACAGTTCCCTATATTTTCCAAAAGTATTTATGTCATAATTATGTGTCTGTAATTGGTCTGTATTTATATGTGTGCCATTTTTATTTATCTTTTAAATTGACCATTTAATCTCACTGTGTTATATAAAGAAAGGCATTAGGGGTTATAGGTCAGTGAAGTACCTAACAAGTTCAAAAGGAAGTTCTATCACACTGCTATACAACCAATTATTCTTTATGATAGGGAATGTTGGGCTTTAATTGTCAATAAGAGAAAAAAAAAGTGCAAGGAGTAAAAATGAATATGTTGAGACGGATGTGTGATCACAAAAGAAATGACAAAATACAAAACGACTGTATATGATCGGAGATATTATGACACCTGTTAAGGAAAAGAATGAAAATATTTAGTTAAGATGGTTTGCATGGGTGGAAAGAAGGTCACTGGAAATACTAGTGAGGAGAGTAACTTCTAGGTTTTTATCTCTATAAATACAGGTAGGTGGAGACCAAGAAGAACATTAGAAAAAATTAGTACAAGGGATCTGTGGGGAATACTATCCTCGAGAATTGTTTTTAACCAAGTCCAGTGGCATTGTGTGATTCATGTATCTGATCTGACTTAGTGGGAAGGAAGTGGTTGTGTTTGTTTTAATCTTATGCGTTTCAGTGACATAACAAATTGTCTATTTCCTTTTAACGGGATTATACCGGATCTATCTATTGTTACACATATTGAAAGCATGTTGTTGATCAAACACAGCACTGACCAGTTAAATCACTTCTACATGATAAAATTGATTATTTTTCTTTTTCTTGTTTATGCATGGACAATCTTATCGTTCGCTACTTGAAAATGTTACATGTTATTCAGGTTGGGTTTTCTCATACAAACATCCTCAGAAGCATTATTCATCATGCTTGCTTGCGATTTCCAAATCTTGCATCAGTTAGTGGTATATCAGGTCAACTTCCAAGCAGGTCAAAATCCTTACAACTTAACAATTCATTTTCTCACCATGAAGGAGCTCGAAAAGTTTTTGTCATTTTTGGAGGTGACACATCAGAACGACAAGTATCTCTTATGAGTGGTACAAATGTTTGGCTTAATTTGCGAGCCTTCCATGATGTAAGTGCCCACAATCAGGAAGACCTTACAGTTACTGTACATGCTTTGTTAACCCATCTGCAGAAGTTTGGCGTCCACCTTTAAATATATTTATGTTCTTGTTCTTACAATTTTCTGAGAGAAACGTATAAGCATTAATTTGACACTTTTCCTTTGTTTGTTTGAGCTATTGCATATTTCCATACATTCAGAATCTTCATGCAATGTGATGTAACAAATATAACACACTTAGCCAGGTTCTCTTCATCTTTTGAAGTGGAGTAGGGGTAATTTTAGAATATAGGATCTTTCATGGATGTGATATTTTAGTTTATCTTTTAGCAGATAATATTTAATTTTCAAGATAATATAGGTCTTATGGCATTCTGTAAACTTATGGAATTTGCTATCTGAAAAGACTAACATTGTACTTTATGATATGTCATCAGAGACTAAAATAATTGTTCACGCAGCTTGAGGTCACTCCATGTTTGCTTTCCCCAGTAAGAGAGTTTTCAACTAGTGCTGATGTGGGAAAGAAGGCTGATGACGTAATGAATAGAACAGTTTGGTCATTACCGTAAGTATTGTTTCTCTACCTCAAGATTTTCCTTGGTTTTTGGATATGCATATGAGAACAACTTTATTTTACAGTTGTTAGACGGATATAAAACTATTCCTAGGGTTCCACCTGTTAGCTTATGCTTTCAGGAGAGTTGGTGTTAAATGCCGCTTATTGTAGTCATCCTATTCTGCCTTAGTTGCGACCTTGTCGAGAGTTGTCTCTCAAGTGTAACCTCAAAGGTGGTTGTGGTTTAGTCTCACTTCAACTAGAGAGATGACTTAAATAGAGCATATAGACTTGAAAGATGATCATTTTATAAGCTGGTTTTGTAAAAGTGCTTTAGATTTTAAAACCAATTTCTAAAGTTGGACTCTAGCATGATATCAAAGACCCAGTGACCAAATGGTGAAATTTGATCTTTTCTTCTACAATTAAATTAAACTTCATCACTGAGAAAAGTACAATTTGACTATTGTGAAGCCCAAGGAAATCTTGAACAAGGAAGTATTCCAAAAACCAAAAACCATTGTTGGACCTCCATCTAACAGCTTATCTTTTCAGAGAGTTGGTCCTTAACAGGATGTTATATTCGGCTTGAAATCTTCTATCCTGAACTTATTACAGGCTTCGGGTTTTCCTTTAGAAATTTTATTTGGGTTCGTACTTTCTCTTAGACAATATTATGCTTCAGAAAGTAAAATTATATTTTTTTCATTAGGGTTATAAATTTAGCAATTGCAATCTAGAAATGTATCCAATTACTGGTACATTCCAGTTTAGAACCAACAATCTGTCTAAGTAGCTTGACATAGGCACTCAATCCACGATTACTATAATACTTGTGTTGATTGTCATTTATGCACGTGAACTCTTAGTAATATAGTTTAATGAAATAATTCTATAGTAATTATTTGTGTACAGTTATTCTCTTGTGCTACGACATACTACTGAGGAGGTACTGGATGCATGCATGGAAGCAATTGAGCCAGAACGAGCTGCCATAACATCTAACCTACGGAAGAAAGTAATGAATGAGCTTATGCAGGGTTTGAAGGATCACAATTGGTTTACAGAGTTTGATATTGCTGATGAACTGCCAATGAAATTTTCTTTAAGGCAGTGGATCAAGCTAGCCAAGGAAGTCCAGGCAACAGTTTTTATTGCAGGTATTGAGCAAAAAGTGTTTTCTATTTGTTAAATTTTAACTTCAATTTTATTTGTTAGTAATGGTACTGTCTCACTTTCACTCACAAAAGCAATATTAATATGAATTTTGAAAAATGGAACGCTAAATAATTGTTGAAATTCTACGCCATGCCTATGCTTTTCGTCGAGGAACTCCTCTGTCACAAGGAACATTCCTTTGTTCACAAAAGTACTCCTACTCTCTCTGACTGAATTCTAGCTTACCTCCCCTCTCTTTCTTACATGTCTAACTAACCACATCCTTAACCACATGCTTCTTCCCCTCCCCTTTTAGCCAAACATCTCTAGCATCTGGCTTGAACACTTTTCCAAACTTGTATCTTGGCCCATTATCTATTTGTTCTGTTCTTAGTTGACCCACTAACCTATGTCAATTTCTAACAATATAATTTCATATTCACTATTTATATATTATTGAAGATGAATAGTTAGCTGCAATATCAACATTCGGTGTGCTTCATGCTTCATCTTGACAGACATCATTTTGATAACACTTCAAGATAATCAAAAGTTACATTTCTTGAGGTAGAACCACAAAAAGGATATTGGGAAATTTTTTGTTAGATATGACTATAGTAAAGCCAATAAATGGTAACCTATTCTAAAGTGAACTACAAGTCCCTTGTAATTTGACATTATGCTTGATTAGATGGGGAAGAGATTCTATAAATTAACTTGCTTTCGTACCCTATTGGGTTCGCACAACAATCACAAGAGAAGGCAAGAACAAGAATGAAAAAAAAAACTATATTATAATAGACTTTTCTAGACATAGATAACACATATCACAAAACGTACTACAAAAAGTATAACATATCTCTATAAATAGAACAAGGATTACAGAAAATTGTTAAAACCATTAAAACAAACATCATTTATGGGATTACAAAAGGTAGACAGTCTACCTAATCTTAACACTACTAGAAGCACTCTAGTACACAGTCTTCTATGCTCTTCATAAGATGATCACGATTTAGAGTTAATACATCACAATTCTTTACCTTGATTCCAAATTGTGGAAGAGCTCTCGCATCACCTTCCATCATCCTCAAACAAAAAATTAATCCACTCAAAACAATGTTTGAGCCTCAATCTTGGAAAATAATTTGTAAACACATCTGCAAGATTCTCCTCCGAAGTTACCTTCACAATCCTGACCTCCCAATACTCAACAATGTTTCTAAGAAGTACAGTCTAACATCAATGTGTTTGGTTCTCTCTTGATATATTTGATGATCAACTAGATGTATAATACTTTGACTATCACAATGAATAGTCACAGAGTCTCTTATAATACCCAACTCTCCTATCATCCCCTTCAACCACGAAGTTTCCTTCACCCTTTCTATAAGCCTCAATAGTACATAAAACTATCATTAATTGCAAATTGACTTTCCAACAAACTATAAAAGCTTTGCATCTTATAGCCTTTATTGTTCCCAAGAAGAACTATACCCTCCTTTTTTTCAGTTCTAAAGTCTTAAAGGAATTGAACAGGTGTGGTAAAGGCAACCTAAGTCCATGATCCAAATCCTTTTTGTATCTAACATTTGATGGCACTAACTAATACTCTAGTAGACTCATAACTATCAAACACCATCGCAACAACAGCAAATTCTGACACTCCTCTTTGTTTAATAGTGATACTGACCAGAATATGGCATATTCTTCCAACAGTTTTTTTTTTTATTTTATCAGCAAGAATATTCTTCCAACAGTTGTTTAACAATTTAAATGTATAGATAAACTTTAATGGAATGCAAGCTTATGATTGGTTGTTTATACAATGTTTTACTCCTTGTTTGTTATAGTGCATGGAGGTATTGGAGAAGATGGTACACTTCAATCTTTGTTGGATGCTGAAGGAGTGCCCTACTCAGGTTTGTTTATAACGTGCACCTAATATGTGAGACTATTAGGTTTAATGGTTTCCACTAATCAAGTTTATTTATTTATTTATTCTTTTAATTTTTATTTTCTTTTGTTCTCTTTTATCTTTTGTTTAAGGTCCTAGTGCATTGGCATCAAAGATTTGTATGGACAAAGTTGCAACTTCTGTGGCTTTAAAACATGTACGTGTCCCTAACTTGAATATTTGTTTTCTGTGAAAGATAAAGAACACTCCTTACATTAATTTCTCAATTGTATCAAGGATGTGCCTCTATCTATTATTAGAGTTTATTACTATAATTTAGAATTTCTACTATTATTAATGTTAGTGTAGGGGTTATTGGCTATTACATATTTATGGCAGTTATACCAATTTTAAAATTAATAGGTATAATTATTATCAATTGTCAGATACAATTCTTTTCATCTTTAAGAAAAACCATTGAAATCTAAGTCTAGTTTTTCCAACAATCTGATATGTTTCTCTGACTTTGCTTTCTAATATCCTGATCTTAAAAGCTTGAAAATTCGGGGGTTCTTACCATAAACAAGGATGTCAGGCAAAAAGCCGATCTCTTTAATAAGTCCTTAAATGATACATGGCATGACCTCACCTCGAAGCTGCAGTGCCAAACATTATGTGTCAAACCAGCAAAAGATGGATGCTCAACTGGGGTTGCAAGACTATGGTAGATTTATTACTTTGTTAGTATCTCTTTTGAATAATATCAGTGATTAAAGGTTATCATAGGATTCAATGAATTATGTTTTACAACTAGCTAATTCTATTTTCATACAGTTGTTCCAAGGACCTTGCAATATATGTCAAAGCTCTGGAGGACTGTCTACTAAGAATTCCTCCAAATAGCTTATCAAAGGTATGCATAAGTAATAAAATCATGTAATCGTCAAGATCTCGCTTGTTGAGGAATGTTGAGTGAATATTAATAGTATAACTCTGATGCTGTATATGAGAGAGACAAGGAAAAATGCATTTGCTAAAAAATGGTACCAATGACTATGTAATGGCATTGCCTTAATATGTATAGAAAATGTTGTTTTGTCCATTCATAGTATAACATACCAGTAGCACCAGTGCATTACATTAGCTCTTAAACTTTTTTATTAAATGTACAGGCACATGGTATGATTGAGATGCCAAACCCTCCTCCAGAGCACTTAATCTTTGAACCTTTCATAGAGACAGATGAAATAATTGTGACAACCAAATTTCAGAATGCCACTGGCAGTGGCCTTAGGTGGAAAGGGAACAGCAGATGGGTGGAAATAACAGTTGGCGTCATAGGAAAACGTGGATCAATGCACTCGCTAAGTCCAAGTGTAACTGTCAAGGAATCTGGTGATATCTTGTCACTAGAGGAGAAGTTTCAAGGTTGGTCTCCATCTTAGAAAGAACTAGAATTTAAAATTAATCATTGTTTTGTAGAAGAATAATTACAAAACTGAGAAACTACAGTGTAAAGATAGAAATTAGTGGCCTTGTGCTCCAACAGAACATTGGAGTTGTGAAGTTGAGGATTTCTATAAAGAAAAAAAAAACATACACTTCGAAGTTGCCAGGATCAAAGGTTTTTCAGTTAAGATGTTTCAAGCTAAATAAGATCAATATATGAGTTAGAAATTTTTTGGGTGAAAAATGGGAATTATGTGCTTGGTTCAGCTCAATGTAAAAAATAATCACTTATTTTTATTAGCTAAGCAGGGAAAATGAAATGGAGAAATACTTTAGCATAATTTATGACAGTTAAGTTCCCATCAAACTCTAAAGAAAATGCTTCTTAATTGGCTGTGCTTTAAAGATTTTTAATTCTAATAGCACAATGAGCTAATCCAAACTAAGTATAAAGGTTACGAGGATGCTACTGCTGATTAGTAGACAAAAGAAAATCTTTGAAGAAGTTATAACTGCCTTTAGGATGGGGGCTATGTGTGAATGCCTCTTATCTATCTTATTTCTAGTACTTTCCCACTTTTGTCAACTGCAGTTGTTCAGAATAGTTCATTCTTATCATATACTTGTATATTGGCAGGTGGGACTGGCATCAATCTGACTCCGCCTCCCTTGTCAATTATGAGGTATGCTAATTAAATTCCACAACCCAATGGCAGAACCTTCTTTGTGCCTCTTAATCTCATGTCTTTTATTGAGCTTTATCTAAGTTCTTTAGAGCATTTGAAGTTTGGAATCCAATATTTGATATGGGTGTATCCTGATGTGTCATGGTTATAAGAATGTCATTAAGGCTTGATTCTACTATCAGTTTGCTGATGATTATGTTCTTTGCAACTTAAATGGCGGGGGTGGACACTTTCTACCCTAGCATTAGTTATTGTTCCTTAATTTCCTTTTATATATTGATCGGTTGAAGTTGGAAGGATGCTGTCTTTTCACTATGAGTTTGTGGAATTAGATTGTTTGGTAAAGTAAATCCATCATCTTCTGCAATTAAGGATGGTGCTTTAGGTAGGATGTCTATGATTGACATATTTTCAATTTACAGTCTCAGAAATTTTCTTATGAAATGCAATGCAGATTTCCTAATTTGTATATTAGATAGATATGTGTCATGCTCCATCATGTAATTATTATGTAGAGAAAGGTTATATAACAATTCATTGTTTCTTCACTGTGCAATGTTGTGGTGACATACCTCTTTCTTACTTTATTCTTTGTAGGTTTCTTTTACTTGATTTTAATGTTAAGTATCTTTTTCTTCTCTTTATAGTGAGAGTGCTTTGAAGAGGTGTAAACAGCATATTGAACTGATTGCAAACACACTACAATTGGAAGGATTTTCACGAATTGATGCATTTGTAAATGTTGACAATGGAGAGGTTCGTTGAATTCCTTGTTGGAATATGTTTTCTCCGTTCTCTATCTTTTTTTTCCGAAGTTAATAATGTTAAAAAATTTGTTATTGATTCAACCTGAAACATTGATACACTTAGTATTTAGTCTTCTCATTAGGGAATTGTGTTTCAATAACTTGTCATCATCTTATTCCTGGATAACTTCCAATTTTGTAGGTTTTGATTATAGAGGTAAATACTGTGCCTGGAATGACACCTTCCACTGTTCTGATTCATCAGGTAAATTCTTACTATGACAATTAGTTATTTTTTCTTTAAAATTAATTTTTATTTAATAATTTTCTAACAAAAATTAGGAGATAGTTTATTCTACGCTGTATCTAAAAGCAGTTGCCATATCACAAAGGCTAAACGCCATGAACTTGAAGCAAATTAAACTGAAAGCTTATTTAAGTAGGGAGCAGAAGGAAACTTTCCACCAAATTGATAAATAAAAATAAGACTAAAATAAGGATATATAAAAAATTGAAAACACCTTCATTCATGTAAAAAGACACAGCATCAGAACAAACACCTACATTCCAGTTTTATGATTCTAACTATCATTCTATACATATATCAGGCACTAGCTGAACAACCACCATTGTATCCCCATCAGTTCTTCCGTAAGCTTCTTGATTTGGCGTCTGAAAGGTCCACCTAAATCTGTATAAAATAATGTTTACATTGTTTCATCAAATGCTGTTATTAAGTTAAGTTATTGCGTTGATGTAACATTCATATTTTCATATCAGAAACTTTTCCCTTCCAAGTATGTCTTCACCTGCAATAGAGTCTCTACAGTTTGTCTTCTTAAACTCATTTTGAAGAATTGCAATTTGTGTTCTCGAGAAGTTAAGGCAGGTGAACTCATCAAGGTGGTGACTTTGTATGGCAAAGAGTACATGTGCAAGGTTCATCAATAAATATTATTTCAAAGTTGAAATATTTAACATAATTACTTAATTTAATATTTAGATAATTTTTAAAAAAATATTTCATGAATAATTAATTTTTTTATAAAAAAATTAAACATTTAGAGAATAACATTGTTAAATAATTATATTAACAATTAGTATTTTAAGCCTTGCTAAGTATATCACCTTCTATCATATCCTTTTCTATTATATCTTGTTTCTCATATCATGCCATTGGTACGAAATATTTTATTATATAGAAATGTAATTATAAGTAATTTAGCAGAAAAATAGAAATTTCTTTTTTATTGAATGTTACAAACAGTTTTACTCAAACACGTCATATTCTTTATAATTAACTTTTTTTCATAAACCATATTCTTTTTTAAAATAATTTTAAACAAATGCTTTCAAAACCAATTCATGGTCCATACTTTTATTCTTTTCTAGTAAATTGTTAAAAGGCAAAGTTAAAGAATAATTTGAGAATATATGTTTTATAATTTTAAATCTACACTTCTAAATCTTGTGTTTAAAAAAATTGTTAAGGATAGCCTTCTCATTCCATGAAATTATAATAATGAAGAATTTTTTTTAACTTTAATCATTACACCACTTAAATTTTATTATATTTATTAGCATGATTATTAATATTAATAATATAAATATTATTATTATTATTATTCATATATTTAATATTATTTATATTATTAATTTCATTAATATTATTATTATTTAAATTAATATTATTATTAATTATTATAATAATGTTATTAATATTATTAAATATTATTAACATTATTAAATATTATTAACACAAATGTCACTTAAAAACATTTTTTATTATCTATATTAATATTTTTCAAATTATCTTTCATCTCAATTTTTCTCTACTTCTAAATTATAATACTAATGAGGAGAAATTATTTTAACAACCAATAACCACAATACATAATATTTATCATTTAGTGTAAACAAAATAATTTGTTTCCTTCTTTACTTTGTAATCATGTTATTCCAGAGTATCATGTGTCACTCGCACTTTCGTTTTCGCTTCCATTCACGTTTTTGTGCCGCTTCCACTTTATTACTCTATTCATATTCACAAATGATTAATTAACATATAGATTAGTTTGTGATTAAAGAATTATTTTGTAATCCTATTTTAAAGTGAGCAAAATATGTTAAATAATATTTTTCATTCCTCAATCCTAATATTATTGACAATATGCTATTTATTTATTTTTGTATAAAATGAATTGACTACTATTATTTGAATTAGTATGTGTTGTTCTTTTATAGGCAAGAACACTGATGCCCAAAATGTCTTAGAAACTAGAAACTATTATCTAGACACTTGTATAAATCATATTTATTATTGTAAAAACACATTTGTATTAATCTTATTGAGACAAATGACACTTTGATTCAGTGAACTATAGAAAAAATTAGTCTTTCCACTTGTTGAATATCATGACAGAATTTTGGATCATATTGAAAACACTAAATTTTTTGCATATTGAAGTATTTTATTTTTTCACATTTATCTAATTTATTAAAAATATTTATGCTCTTTTTATATAATTTTTACTTTGCTAAAAATAAGAAAAAAAAATATAAATTTAAAAATTATTTTCTATATATTTTTATAAACCAATTTACAAAAATTTTATTATTTTTTCTTTCAATTTTTTTAAGAATTGAGTGTACCCTGTTAAAATCGAACACATAAATAATGGGTGCTGATAGATTCATACTATGAACACAGTAAGAAATTTTTTTTAACACCATCTATAATAAAAATATATATCTAACAAATATTTATAAAAATATAGTAATATTTTGAATTAAAAAATAAAACAAAATAAATAAACTATTAATTTATTAAATACATTATTAGGTATTTAACTTTCTTTTTTTAGAACTAGAGGAAACATAGGCTCTCTTTGCACTTATGTATCTGTATTTTTTATTTTTGTTTTTAATGTATATTTGTATATTATTATTATTATTATTATTATTATTATTATTATTATTATTATTATTATTATTATTATTATTATGTATTTATTATTTTATTATTATTATGTATTTAATATTTTAAAATATATAACTTTTGTTCTATATTATGTATTCAATATTATAATTTTTTTTCTAAAATTATTTGAGATAAAATTATAATTAATTGATAATTTAAAAATTACAATATACATGAAAATTAACATCATATTTTAAAATATATAACTTTTGTCTATTAAAGAATACGTATACCAGAATTACAAAAGGATCCTAATATTAATTTTGGGTGTCTTTTCTAATTATCAGATGTTTTTCTCTTTATGGAGGTGATATTAAAGAAGAGATATTCATTCTCATATCTTTTGTCTCCAGTTTACTCTTTTGTTCATCTTTGTTCCCTTTTGTTCATCTCTGTTCTATTTTGTAATATTATCCTCTATTTTGTTGAATCCATAATTTTGGTATTCTCATTTTAAAATAAACACATTTGTTATTTCTGTTCTGAAAATTCGAAATGTAATTGAATTTTTTGTGAGAAAACTAAAAAAACATGAAAAATTGGCTTACAAAACTAAAACAGTTCGACATGGATTGGTTTGAGTGTGTGTTTCTAGTTATAGTTCAGTTCAATGATTCTCCATACCTGGTTTTTTACATCCACTGCTATCATCCTCACCAATTATTATTCCAATCTAACTTCACATATATGATGGTTTAGAGAGGAGCCAAGATTTATAAAAGATTTTTGTTTTCAAAATGTTATAATAGTGAGAATAAAAATAAAAGTAGTTGTTAAAGTTACAATCTTCAAGTAATATCTAGAACACAACATGGCCATTGACTCTAGTTTACGGTACATATATTGTATACAAATATTTTAATTTGTGAATAACTTAAATATGTATACCCAAGGTAATGACACAAATTAACACTTTGACGACGTGGAGATACCACTGGAATTAGCCTAGATAACTCCTCATCATTAAAACCAGATGCAATACCAAAACTTGCTATAAGTTGTAAAAATGCATCAGCTTCCAAGGAATTCTCATTGCTAGCATCCATGTCAAGAGCATCGAATGGGTCTTCATTCCTTTTGATAACTTCGAAAATTACATTAAAAACACAATCTTAATTGATGAGAAAATAACACAAACATTCCATCAGCATGATAAATATGATGTATCAATAGTGTGTTTATTGGTTGTTAAAATAATTCTTATTATAATTTAGAAGTAGAGAAAAATTGAGATGAAAAATAATATAAAAAATATTGATATAGATAATAATTTTTTTTTAAGTGACATTTGTGTTAATAAGTTTTAAGTAAAGACAATCTATATAAATTTAGTATTATTAAATATTATTAATATTATTAAATATTATTAGTATTTTTATTATTATTAAATATTATAAAAAATGTTAATGATATTAATATTTTGATTTATGTTATTAATATTATTATTATTAATTTTATTCATATTATTAATATCATTAATACTATTAATATTATTTATATTAATAATATAATATTAATAAAATTATTTATATTATTATATTAATATTATTAATTTTATAATATTAATAATATGTATAACTAGTTATGATTATTATCATTTATTATTAATATTTATAATATTAGTTATGATTTTATAATTATTTATATTATAATAATATTTTTAATATTACGTATATAATTATTATGATAATAGTTTATAGGTAATAGAGATCTGTGGATAATAATTGATAGGTAAATAAAAACTCGAGGATAATAGTTGGTATGTAATAGAGATCTATGGATAATAGTTAGTAGGTAATAGAAATTTGTGAATAATAGTTTGTAGGTAATAGAGATTTGTGGATAATAGTTGGTAGGTAATAGAGATCCGTGAGTAATAGTTAATAGGTAATAGAAATTCGTGGATAATAGTTAGTAGTAATGTCAAATTTACCTACAAATTCAGATATGTGGATAATATCCGTAGATAATATTGTTCATGGGTAATATGCGTAGGTAATGCTGAATCTACCTACGGATTCAAATTTGTAGGTAAAATTCATAGATAATTATGAGAATAACTGAGATAAACAGAGTTGGTTTTTAACTTTTTACTTATGGGTATTTTAGTAGTTCTCATCTTATACAAAGGTTCATGTAAAAATTGTGGAGGTGTGAAAAGAAAGGTGATTATGTGAATAGATAGTATTTGGAGGTGTTAATTTGGTAGTTTATGACTTTTTCTTCCTCCACCCCATTATTACTAATTGTCATATATGTTCCAAAAGGTTTGTTTATAAAAAAAATTATGGAAAGTTCATTCCAAAATGCATTTCATATGTTTCGAATATCTCATTCTTGAAAGCTCATATTCAATAAGGTATTTCATATGTTCCGGAAATTTTATTCTGGAAGTTTTAGAAAGCTTCTTTCAAAAAACTTCTAGAATAGATAATCTAAAAACTACTTTTACAAAAGATAAAATGACCATTAAAAAAAATTATGGGAGTAAAGTTAGAAATTATGAAAGTACAAGAAGAGTTACCACTAGAAAATTATTAAATAAAAAATAATTTTAAAACTAAAAAATAATTAATCACTATATTAATTAAATTAAATATTATTTTAAAGATTAAAAAATTTATTGGTATCTAAATTAATTTTATTATGTATAAATAGTTTTTAAATTGGTATTTATTTAGTTGTCAATATTTTAGTTACTAACTTTAGAATTTAAATATAATCAGTAGCTAAAACACTAATTAGATACCAATTTAGAAACTATTTATCAATCAATAATAGAAACTAATTTAAATACTAATAATTTTTGTAGACTATAAAGTATTATCAAATTTAGTCAATATAACCAGTAGTTATTTTTTTATCTCTAAAATTAATTTTTATTTAATGATGTCTTAACGAATTGTCTATCTCTATATGATTAATTGATTTCGTTTTTTTCTAGTATTTAATTTAATAAATAAAAAACTACCGTTTTTATAAAGATAATTCTAATTTTTTAACTTTGTTTTTCTTATTGTCTAATTGGTGGTGTTCTACTTTTTAGAAATAATTTTGATACAAAAAATAACTTTCCATTTTTTTTTGTAAAATCTCTTTTCTTGTCCATTTTTAAACAAGTGCAACATAAATGGTTCATGGGTTAATGAATGAATAGCATAGTCATAAGCCACTTGCAAAGTGTAGTTTAATTGACATAACAATGCTTATAAAATGTGATGGATCATAATGAATAGCAAGAGATTTTGGATGAGTATGACATGAATATTTATTGCAGGTCATGGCAGCCCCCAAGCTCCATTATTGGACCAGTATATTCTAGTTATCACTGTTTCAGGTGACGTGTGTTAGGAGAAGGGTCATTTTCAATCCAGAGAAACTTCATTGTGCAAAATAATCATCTCATGCCACTTTATTATTACCATCTTCACGATAAATGGAGAGTGATATAGAAAAATGGTAGAGAAGATTTAAGGACAAAGCAGTAAAACAATATAGGAGAAAAAGAGTAAACATAGATATGCATCAAAAGAAAAAGGTAAAGTTTGAGTTTCAGTGTGTACGTTCAAGAAAGAAGAAGAAAAGGGAACTTCATACTCGCTTGAAGATCAACCCGCACTAGGGATTGGAGAAGAAGAAGAAAAAGAGTAATCAACAATTTTAAGAATTCAAAACTCTATTTTTATTTTTGTTATGATTCTTCACACATACAATAAAGAATTCTTCCTCTTTTTATAGGGTTTTACAAAAAAAATAACAAACTAGAAATAACAAACTGTCACTACAAAAAAAATTATAAAATAAAAATCAATTTTAGGGACAAAAATAATTAATTTTTATAGTGATTATATTAGAGACCATTTTAGAAACTAAAAGAAATTGGTTTCAAAATTAGTTTCTATTATTGTTAAATATTTTTTAAATCGGTATCTAATTAACTCCCAAAATTTTAATTACCAATTATTTAGATTTTAAATTTGGTAGCAAAAACCTTGGTTACTAATTAGATATCAATCTAGAAACCATTTAACAATAATATAAACTAATTTAGAAACTAAAAAAAAATTTAGTCTCTAAAATGGTATCTAATTTAGTCACTATATTAACTAATTATTTTTTGTCTCTAAAATTAGTTTTTATTTCATGATTTTCTTGTAGTGATATAATTGTATATTTGTGTTACTCTCTTAATATCCTCCCTTTAAGCTAGATGATGTATATTTATGATACCAAGCTTGTTCACAAATTTTTTCAAGGAGACCCATTGTAGAGTTTTCATAAACATGTTCGCTAGTTGATTAGAAGATCAAATAGGTAGGAGATGTAGGAGTTAGTCCTGCATTTTCTCACGAATCACATGATAAACAATGTCAATGTGTTTTCTTCTTTCATCGAAGCTAGAATTATGAGCTATGTGGCAAACCTATTGATTATCACTAGCGGGATCAGAGATTTGTACATGAAGGCCACAAAATATATAGTTGATCCATTGTAGGTCACAAGCAGTAGTCGTGAGTACTCTGTATTCTGCTTTAGAAGAAGATCGAGAAACAATGTGTTTTTTTTCCAAGAAATAAGAGGGTAATCTAGAAAAATGCAATAGTTAGCAGTAGAACGTCTTGTGTTAGGACAAAATGTCCAATCCGGGTCACTAAAGGCCTTAATGTGAACTTTAGATTCATTGTTAAAAAATAACCCATGCGCATGGTATTACGAAGTGGACTTTAAGCCTAACTCAACCCCATAAAACCGGCTCATGAGGTTGAGGTTTGCACCCACTTATATACAATGAAAGGCTCTACTCTCTAGTCGATGTGGGATCTCCAACACACCCCCTCACGCCGAGACTGCCAACTCGTGCGTGGGACTATACATTATGGGTGGTCCGATAGCGGTCCGATAGGCCCAACACAAATACTCGCTAGGATAGGCTTGAAATGACTCTGATACCATATTACAAAGTGGACTTTAAGCCTAACTCAACCCCATAAAATCGGTTCATGAGGTTGAGGTTTGCACCCACTTATATACAATGAAAGGCTCTAATCTCTAGTCGATGTGGGATCTCCAACACATGGCTGTGTGGATTCACAACGAGTAGTATGACAGATGCAGGTTTCAGGATTCTAATTTCAATACACGAGTCTTCCAGAAGTAAAGTTAAGTGTTTATGTGTTGTGCGTCAGTAGAAGTCTGACATGAGAAAGATGAGTTGTGAATTTCTTGGATAGACACTTGATGATTATGTGAAGTGTTTGAGAAATGGTATGAGATTGATGATTTTTTTGTGTTTTAATTTGAAATTAAAATTATATAGAATTTTTTTATAACTAACTTACACGCAGGAGCAAATGATATTACAGGTGATAGAGTTGGAAGATGAAAATATTATATTTGAAAAATTATTTTAATTTTATGTAAATACTTAAAGTCTTAAAGAGAGATATTTTGAAACATTATATGTAAGAATTGTAAACATTTGTATTATGTTTATATATTTATTTTGATATTTCATACCGATTATCACTACAAAAAAATCATGAAATAGAAACCAATTTTTAGAGACCAAAATAATTAGTTGCAATAATAACTAAATTAGAGACTATTCTAGGAACTAAAAAAAATTGGTTTCTAAATTACTTTTTATTATTGTTAAATAGTTTTTAAATTGGTATCTAACTAGCAACCAAGGTTTTAGAAACCAAATTTAGAAACTAAATAATTGGTAACTAATTATTTTTGTCTCTAAAAATTGGTTTCTATTTCATGATTTTCTCGTAGCGTATGGATTATGGTTATTAGTGAAGAAGTATAGAGACGTTACAATAAATAATTTTTAAATTAGTACTTAATTAGTTGCTAATATTTTAATTACTAATTATTTAAATTTTAAATTTAATAGTCAATTTTTTTATAGTTAATTAGATATTAATTTAATTTTTTTATAAATAATAAATCTAGTTTAAAAATCAATAAATTTTTAATTTGGTAAAGAATAAAAATTAATTTAAAAACTAATAAATTATTTAATTTTCAAATAATATATAATTTATTAAAAAATAATTAATAAAAATAAAATAAAGTGCATATTGAAGTAACAAAATCTTATTTCTTCGAAGATTTTATTTGTAAAGGTGGTAAAGCAAACCGCCCAGCACAATCCGACAGGTCAAATAAAAAAAATGGGTCAACTCTTCCTTATTTATATTTTAGATGAATAAAAAAATTAAAACATATATATATATATATATATATATACATATTTTAATAAAATAATATAATTTTCAATTCTTTTTGAATTATTATTTTTATTATTATTGAATGGAATGATTTATAAATTTATAAACTGTTCTAGTTTAAGTGTATTTGAACTAGATGTTAAATGGGTCTCATCAAAATTCACTTGCTTAAACTAAAGTTACTATTTTTTGAGTCAGACCTAATAATTTGTCCACTCTAATTATTTGGCATACCTTTTTTCTATTATGCACTTTATTATTTGATAAATTCCAAGCTAGTACATGAGCCCCACTCACGGAAAATTTAAGTACAATAATAAATAGAATACAAAGACGAAACATAATATGTTTTGAAAGAAAAAGTTGAAGTCTTACCACATCAAACTTATTCCATCTCCACAAATTTGAAGTGCAAAGGAGCAATTGAAGTTTATGAGTAGGTTGGAAAATGAAAATTCTGGGAAACTTCACGCAGTGAAATGAACAAATATTTGTTGGAATACAATGAAAGGAAGAGGACTATACAATTTACATAATATTTTCTTTTAAAAAACACATAATTAAATTTGCTGCAATAAACTGTCCAAGATATGAACAAGCAACAAAAAAACACTAATTTCTTATGGCATTAGCAAGTCTCCAAAATCCTGGTCCATTGCTGGAATCACCAACCAATCATCTGGACAACAATAGCTAAGATCTATGGCATCCACAAGAGTTGATTCATAGCCAAGACCCTCACAGTTTTCCATCACAACATTTTCCTCAAATGGGGCATCCAATTTCTCTGTGGTCATACTGTCATCAAGCCCTTCAAGGCATCCCAACCACCAAGTGCATGAAGAATCTTGGTTGGCCTCAAAGGGTGGTGTTGGTGATGGTGTTAGGGTTGGTGTTGGTGTTTGTGATGGTGTTGGTCTTGGTGTTGGTGTTGGCTCAGCCAATACACAAGGACCTGCTGTGGACCATGTAGGACCTGGCTGAGGCATGGCCTCTAACATGTAGTAACAATATTGTGCATCTGAAGACATTAAGACATGAATTTCATTGTTGGAGTTGTGGTTGTTGTTACCTTTCACCATGGTCTCTTTCTCTGTGACTGTGACACATGGTGGTGGTGGTGATGATGGTGACCTCCAAGCATCATCAGAATGATCCCTTCTTTTCCTTGAACCATTTCTTGTAACATTGGTTTCCTCTGAACTCATTATGGACTTTTCCAGTGAGTTGTACACAGCAAATGGCCAAGAGCTAAAAACCAGTGAGAATATAACTCTTGCAAGTTAATACTTAGCTTGTACAACTAAAAATATCGGGTTAAGTAAGTTTTTTACCTCCAAAACTCGTGCAAATATAATGTATTAATTAATTTAGTAATGGGAACAGTTTTTTCATTTTAAAATTAACAGTACTACATTTGATTAAAATAATAATAATAAAATCATTGTAAGTTAAATTAGTAGACTTAATAAAAGTGTGATTTTGTTGTGTAAAATGAAGGGTAGGGGTAGAAAAAGGGTGAGAGACAGAAGCATGTAGAGTGACACGTATGTAGTGAATCCTTTGGACACATCAAATCTTCTTAAAGCAATCCTCTGCGTGTCTGCAAAGTTTAGGCTAATTTCCATACCTTTCTGCCACTTTCCTGCACTCTCTGCCTCACAAATCTATATCCAAATTGAATTCATCATTTCTCTCTTTCAACTGTTACACTGAACCAACCCAATTCATTAAATATACTCTTCTTCTCTCTTCTATCACTCTTAACACTCCAAAACAACATAAATGCAAAAGCTCTTTTTATCACTTCACACAAAAAATTCAAACTTTCACTATACACCTTATCCTCTTATCTCTCACTGCAACAGATTATATTAAATATTTCGCACTTAAAATAGAGTCAACAAATACTGAATTTAACTTTTCTTATTTCAAAAAAATATAACCTTTCTGAAAATTATAAGAAATGAAGAAAATTTTCACAGGAGATCTATGTTTTTTTTTTTTTTTGAATTTTTTTCTCTTGGGGTATACTCATCATAACAATAATATACGAGTAAAAATTTCATTCTCTCGCATCTTCAGCATGTAACAACGAAATAAAAAAAAAATATCATGGAACTGATTTTTGTTTTATTTTATAATGATCAGCTTAAAGTCATTTTTTGCGAACTTTCAAATCTTTCTACACTTTTCATTGTTATGGTGCTTATATTCTTATAGGTAACACGAGTAGGGATTACAAGGGATGAAGGTAGGTAGGTGGTACCCACTATTCATCTCTTTTGAAAAGTCTATCTTCTTACTCACACAAAAAGATGCATGTGGATTTTTTCATACTTATACGTATTTATAGATGTTTGTAGATATTTTTATATTTAAATAAAATTGTTTTAAAAAATCATTAAAATATATAAACTCAGACAAAATGGTGAACCATGATATCTAAAGAAAACAATCAAGGACAATTTTTCCAAAATAGTGACTAAAGGTATGATGTTAAAAAATTAATATCTTATCCTTAAATTGAGCAGCAAGATTTTGCATGAGGTAGGATCGAGGAAGGAAGATTCTTCGTAATTTTAATATTTATTCATTTATAAACACTAACACTAAGTTTGTTTTCAAAAAAGTGTTTTATGGAGATGGAATTGTGGATAAAGTTGTTGTTTGCCTTTAGTGAAAGGCAAATAAATGTGAGTGAAGAAAGATGCAGATGTTTAGAAGTATGAAAAAATTATGGGAAAGTCAAGTTAAGTTAGCTATTAGGAAATGGAAATTGTTAAAGTTTGTACTCACTTATATATTATTAAAAGTCTTTATGGTTAGTTGATGTGAGATCTCCAATAATTTCTCACGCCGAGACTTGTCAACTGGTACATGAGATGGTGACTTGATAAGTCCAACAAACTTTCGCTACGATAAACTATAAATGACTCTAATATCATATTAGGAAGTGAACTTTAAATCTAACTCAACCTTATAAAACCGATTCATAAGGTGAGGTTTACATCTACTTATATATTATGAAAAATCTTTATCTTAGTAATTTGGTTTTTTGACCATGATGGGGTTTTTTTTTTTTTATTACCAAAATGGGGTCCGTTTAAAAAAAATTACAAATTTAGGCAAATCGTGTCAATTCGGCACGACTTCATAAGCAGAAGTTGTCCCAATTAGGCACGACTTTTGCCATGTCATACTAAAGTCGTGTCAACTTGGCACGACTTCTGCCCTGTCATACTGAAGTCGTGCCAACTTGGCACGATTTCTGCCCTGTCATACTGAAGTCGTGCCAACTTGGCACGGTTTCTGCCCTGTCATATTGAAGTCGTGTCAACTTGGCACGACTTTTGCCCTGTCATATTGAAGTTGTGCCAACTTGACACGACTTATGCCACGTCATAATTTTTTTTTATTTTTTTTTATTTTATTGTTTATATATTGGGTAGTAAGTTATGTAATGTTAAAAATTAATTTGATACATAATTTTCTAAGAGTGTTAGTTTTAAGGAACAAAAAATTAGATAATTGTGTATGGATCATGTTT
>Ga0123342_1002064_pt1 | contig 33737 bp, 13 predicted proteins | sample Turbeawhitnodule_FD_89960 | JGI IMG/M metagenome (GOLD analysis project Ga0123342, IMG submission 89960) | Root nodule microbial communities of legume samples collected from Mexico - Turtle bean Mexico white nodule | ecosystem: Host-associated > Plants > Roots > Nodule | place: Mexico: Nepantla... | reverse complement strand
TATTATATATATGATTGAGTGAATCAAAATTAATAAGATCAGTTTTGCAATTTTGTGCAATTACGTTCAATCAGTTGCTACAATCTTTTGTCTTCTCTTATTTCCTTCAATTAGTTCCTACAAGTTTAGTGTTAAACGTCATCCATTTAAAATTGGTAATATTTTTTAAATTAAAATGAATATATAAATTGTAATTCATGATAAAATCGACGTTTATTGTTATGACTAAACTCATAGACGATAGTTTTTTATAGGAACTGTCGTCTATGAACATCACATAGACTATGTTTATCATAAAATCATAGTTTACGTTTTCAAATTTCAACATAAATGACGATTATTAGTAAGGATTGATGTTATGTTCTTTTCATTTTATGCTAATTAAAATCCGACATTCATATTTTTTATTTGTTCTCTCTCGCACTCTCGTATTCCCTACACCTTTTATTTGTAAGTTCTTCCTCCATTTGCTTTGGTTGTGTGTTGTTCCCACATTCCTCCAATGTTTCATTTGCTAGTTTTTGTTTATTTTTTTAGGTTCTCTACTATCTATTAGAGTAGTTTTGGTCTTTTCCACTTGTTCTTCCGTATCGTCACTTTCCACAACCACGAGGTTGGTTAAATTTTTATTTTTATTATTGAATATTTTTTGGTATTCTGAACGAGTAGGTTTATTTTTTTCCTCGGTATATTAATTTGTATGTTTTTATAATTCTTGTAATTATTATTAATTTATATTATTTTTTTATGAGTATGTTAAATTGGAATTGTTAGGTTAGAATTATGAATTAGTTAGATTATTAGAGTAAACAAATTTAATAATTAATTTTAATATTTATAACTAATATTATTTTAGTTATATAATTAAGATTATTAAAGTTTAATATTTAATATTAAGGTTTATAATTAGAGTAATATTATTTTATTAATAATTTTAGGATTTATAATTAATATTATTTATTGAATTGCATGTATAATTAGATTTGTTAATTTTTTTAATTGCATATATATTTATAATTCTTTGATACGTGTTGTTGGTATTGATTTCGATAATGTTCGACCCTTGGCAATTGTTTCCCATTTGATATTTAATAAATGTATTTGTCTACAATTCCTCCAATTGTAATTTTTTTATGGTTTAATTACCTTTTTCGTCCCTACATTTTTTGTCAATATTCAATTTAGTATAGTGGTTTCTAAAAAAATCAATTTGGTCCCTATTTTTTTTTAAATGTATTCAAAATGGTCATTTCTGTTAAGTCGTACCAAATGACGTTAAGAGGTGCTTATGTGGCATAAATGTGTGATTACGTGGACTATGAAGTAGGTGACATCATTTTTTATAATTAGGGTTTGGGGCATGAGATTAGATCGAATCAATTGTGGTTTCACCATTCTTATTTAGGGGCTCGACCATGGTGGCAATGAAGGAAGTGCTTCCGAAATTTGAATTGTTCGTTTCCGCGATATGTACAGAGGGTCTGATAGACGATTTTGGATCCTTCATCGGCGTCGACGGCGACATGTACAGAGGGTGCTAGGTGGTCGACAGAAAGTACGAAAGTGGTTCTGGTGTGGGCGAAGGAGTTTATGGAAGATTACCCGAATGTCGTTGTTCTAGACTCGCAGGAATCAATCGAGAGGCTCCACAACCGAGTTTCGATGCTACAGGTTGTGTTGGATTTGAAAATCAACGACTAGACCTAGACTGTCGGGATTCCGAAGCAGATTGTTATAAACGACACGACGAAGCTGTTCGATCGGCGGATCTGGAAGCGGAAGGGGAGGAGTGGTTGGGGAGAGCGTGAGGTGCGTGAAGCGGAAGTCGTTGTCAGACGTGGGAGAGGAGGAGTTGATGAGGGTTTTGGAGGATTTATGGGCGTTTTCGCAGGTTTCAAATTTGGCAAGGGATGAAAGAATCAACTATAGGTATTATAAGACGACGCATTTGGATAATGTTGAGATGCCTCCCCTGAGCTTCCTTACTTAGATAGCTCGGGAGTTGAGAGGTGTGATGAAGTTGAACCTGTTTAATTTCGATGTCATTAGGGATTCTGAACCTGTTTTTACTTACTTTTTTGTGTGATGGGTTGTGCAAGAAACATCAAAAGGGTCAGAGTGAGGAGTGTGTGATTGTGAACGGTACTGGTTGTGGCGATAGGGATGAGGGTGTCATTGAAGTTTCTCTTTATTTGGAAGACAAAGAGAGTTCATTACAATTATGAAAATCTAGTATTTAGTGTTCAATGTGTTTATCCTCCTAGTTCAACATCCTCCTCACATTCTTTTATAAACTATCAATTCCCAAACCACTGGTGTATTTAAATATTCCTCATAGGTGTTTCTCAACATACTTGAAGTTGTGTTTCCAAAAAAAATATTATTGTTTAATGTTTTCTTTTTAAAATATTATATTTAAATTAATAAATTTAAATTGTTAATTTCAAGACAGTACACTTTAATTCCTATTACATATAAAAATTATTTATAAATATATTTAAAATCTTAATGGTGAACTTTATAAAATAAAATTATCTCCAATTTTAAAATATTCAATAATATAAAAAAATTATGATTTCAGATAATATTTAGTAATTAAAAATACAAAAGAAAAGTAGTTAAACAAAGAGATATAGAAATCAGAAAAAAAAAAAAAACCACAACCACCACATCGCCACGTCAGCATTTGATATTGACACGTCATCTCTCGATTCCACGTCTCTCTGACACGTAAGCAACATTTAATGCCGTAAGGAGCAACTTAACGAAAATGACCAATTTGAATTATTCAAATGGATAGTTTGGGAAGAACAATCACTTTTTATTTAATTCATTGGTACGTAACTTATAATCGATATGTCATATATTTTACGTAATTTTGGTTTATAGTATTTTATATTATTCTTTAAGTACATATTTGATTGTGAAGATTTTGTGTTACCACTTTCATTTCGTATCACCTGAAAATCAATACAAAATACTGCGGATTTAATTTTCTCAATTTTTTAACATATATAAAATAATATATAATATTTTTTTTTTAAAAAAAATAATATATTTTATATATTTGGCATGTTACAATTTTTTGTATACCTGTAAAAAAATTTGACAACCCCAAAATATTTCTTAATGGTCTGCTATAGCGTGAAAACCTAATTTATGGTTTGCTTTCAATATGGTTGAGTAAGTTCTTTACTCTTCAAATGTTTTTTCTTTCTTTTTTTTAATTTAATTTAATTTCTCATTTATTTTTATTTTGATTCCAAAGGGACCTGGTCAACGTGAGTGGGGGATATAGCTTTTTTGTGACAAACAACACTGACGTGAGATGGATGACGAGGAACATGTAAATGGGGACCAAGCACGTGGTAATCGTGGAAGAACATATATGACTATTATTAGATATGATATTAAAATAATGAAGAGTTAGAAACAATTTTTTTTTTTAAATTTCACGTTAAAATAAATTCATTTTATAATATATAATTAGATTTAAACTTTATTTTATGAATGAATTTTACAAGGTTGAGATATGTTTGAATATATCATAACGAAACTTTGTTGGATTGATTAGATTATCCGTTATTGAATCGTTATCGACCACCCGTTATATAGTCTCATATACAAGTTGATCGTCTCGATATAAATAGGTTGTGTTATTTCAGGTTTCTAGTCATAAAACATATTTCATAATATATAAGTGGTGTAATCTCATCTTATAAATCAATTTTATAAGATTGAATTAGGTTTAAAATTCAATTTTTAATCATTTTCTTTAACTAAAATTATTATATTATTTAAATTTAAAATTTTACTCTATATTTATATTTATACTTTTTTTTTTTTTTAAAATTTATAATATTTTTTACATATTAATAAGTTTTCTTAAACCATCCATCACACCCAACCTCCACATGACCACAATATCATAAAAAGTATTGGACATTAATAAATGGGGGGATCCGTTGTCTCTATAAAATCTCATACTCAAATAAATAATATTTTTATGTATTTATTTGTTGATGAAGATAGTAAAGTTCAGTAAAATGAAGTTATTGATATATAGATAAATTTATTAAGGAAAAAATTATGATTTTTAAATTAAAATAAAAGAAGTGAAAGAATGTGTCACTAGAACAAGAGTGTTAAGTTCGATAGGATTTTGAAAAATAAAATAAAAATATTATTTGAAGGATCAAAGAAGGATATATTATATATAAAAAATAAAGGGATTTTAATTTCAACAATAGAAAGAGTTATTCTTTTAAAAAAATGAAAGAGAAGAAAAACTGTTTAATCTCTGATAACAACAAGATTTTTTCTACAAGATAATATGTGACAAATTTAATATATAAATAAGATTCATATATTATATTTTAGGTTTCAAAACAAGATATAAAACGTGGAAAAAATTACAGTGCCAACAGTGCACCACATGGTTTCTCCATCTAGAATTCACCTGTTCTTTTGTTCATACAATTTTTTAAGCATTCTTTCTTGGGACCATGGACTCTTATCCATGATGAATGGAAATAAGAGAATCTCTAGTTTGTTTTATTTTAGCTCTTTTGCATAGATTGATGAAAAAGGAAATATGTTATATAATATGGATGACAATATTAATAATTTAAAATAATAAATAATATTATTATTTTTTCATTTTATAATTAAATATAATGTTAATTATGATAATAGTATTATTATTATTATTATTATTACTATTAAAAGTCAATGTTAACAAACAAAAATTGATGTTAATTAGTTAATAGTCTCGTCTTTGTCTCGAATTTACGTTTGAGTCTAAAATCATTAACGTTAATTTATTAGTATTAATTTTTTAAGATTGAATCTAAATATATATTGATTTTTTTAATTAAATAAATTTACCATCAGTCAAGTCCATACTAATGTTTTTTAGTTTAAATTTTATTTAATTTAATATTGATTTAGTTGACGTAAAAAAATTGATGATAATAAAAATAATTTCAAAAAAATTTCTCATAAAATGTCTCATCTTTCAACAAAATAAAATATAAACAAAAAATTGTAGTGGATGAGGAGATGAATTTTGATGAAGGAGATGAATGTGAATGAAGTAGTTCATTGTGAATGAAGGAGATGTGAGTAGACAAAGGATATGTGTGTGGATGAAGGAGATGAGTGTGAGTGAATGAGATAAGTGTGGATGAAAGAGGTTAGTGTGAGAAGGTATATGAGTGTTAATGAAGGAGGTGAGTATGAAGATATTTATATAGAAAGTAAGAGATAAATTGTGAGAGAAAAAATTTGTTATCTTTAAATGAGTATTTTAAAAATAGTTAAGCAGACGATAGTTTAAATAAATATAAATACTAAAAATAAATAAAATTAGCGTCAACTACATTGACGCTAACCTTACTTATTTTAGTTAGAGTCACTTTAGTCGACTCTAGTAGCGTTCAACATTAAGCGAACTCTTTTAGTATCAAATGAGCTAACATTAATCTCACACTAGCACAAATATTTATTTATTATTTTTATTACGTTTTTTATTAAAATAATTTTATGATAAAAAAAGACAATTTTGTAATTAATTTATGTGAATATCACACTTTTAACAATACTTCTAGGTCGATCATTGTTAAAAGTGGAGAAACAATGATTATTTCCATTATAATCATAGTTGAAAAGTTTGTAATTACAATTTTGTAATTAATTTAATATTGAAATAATAGACTTTTACAACTGGTTCAATAATCATCGTTTGACCATTTTCAACGATAATTGTATAAATAATTGTTATAAAAAATCATGTTAAATATCTTTTCTTTCACTTTTTTTCGATAATTATTAATTTTTTTTATATAATTTTGAAGTTTTCAATGGTTCGCTGCGTTATGTCACTCATTATCACCATTGTGTCTCCATGAGAAGATGATAATGAAAAAAAAGAGTTGTGTTACTATTGTGGTGTGTTTGTTGCTACCTTTAACATGTTGCTACTATTGTACCTTTGCGAGAAAAAAAAGGATTATGTCTCTACAAGAAAAAAAATAATTGTACTCATAGTCATTGTTGTCCCTTTGATTGAAGAAAAAGAAGAAAAAGGATTATGAATTTCATGTTGTCCAAAATGATATAGTCATTGTTGTCCCTTTGATTGAAGAAAAAGAAGAAAAAGGATTATGAATTTCATGTTGTCCAAAATGATGATGGTTTTAACTTTTAAGACAACTATTTTAAAATTATTGTTATAAGTTGTTTGTAATTATTGTTAAAAGTTTATTTTCTAATAGTTTATATTTAAGGTTTGAAATCAAAATTACAATTAAATTATTATGTTTTTTTCATTTGTATCAAGTGTCTAATTATTTTTAAAATTTGGTATTGATTAATATCTTTTCAATTGTTTAGAAAATCTTCAATGTTTTTCATATAACTTTTTTTAATTTTAAAAGTATAATATTTTTTCTTTTATGGAAATTCTTGTTAAGAAGCTGTGTAACTCGTAGTATATATCTTCTCTTCTCTTTTATAATTGAAATTTGGTGGTCTTTTGTGTCACATTTACATCCAAGAATTTCAGTGGTTTTTTTTCTTCTTGTATAACACGTTAATTGTTTTTAGAATAAGTAACACATTAATAGGTCACTCGATAAAAAAATGTTTAAAATTAATTATTCTTACCTAAGCAATTTATTGTGAAGATATTTTTAAACACTCATTAAAAAGAATTACAATCTGCATATTTTTTCTTATGCATATATAATTATGTTTAATATAAGGATTTTATTTATTGCATACACATTTTTATTCTATATAAAACCAAATTTTCTGACTTATTTATTTAATAAAATCTTTAAATTTATATTAAAACATAAAAGCAATATTTTTTTTGGTAAACAATTTATACAAGTAGTTAATCAACATTTGTTACAAAATACTTTTATAGGATGATCATATCTTAACAACTTAGAAATAAACACACTTTACAACTTAATAAATTAACATGTTAACTATATTTAATTTATTTTTTAATTTAAAATATTTTTATCAAGTATATGTATTTTACTTTTTTTTGTCACAAAAATATTTTCCATGTTCTTATCTCTACCTAATTTTTTCACCACGTACCATATTGTAATAAATTACAAAATATTATTTTCGATACAAACAAAGAGAAGTTGTTTTCAGATAGCAAGGTCTCCCAAACCAGAACTTCTCAAGAAGATGTTTTTTGTTTCCTCCTCCAATATCAAAGTGTAAACTTGTTTGATTCTTCCTTTATAGATGTTATTACACAAGCAACCACGTGTGGCCACTTTATTTCATTCGACAATTAATGTTGCTTAATGCTTATGAAACAATGATACTTAACCCAAGTGTTCATGTCGAACAAACTTTATTCAAAACTAAATTTTTTCGTTTGAAGAATTCTTTAATTCTGAAGCCATGTCGAGTATCTTTTGCCTCTTCTCTGCCTTTGAACCTCCTTCTGCTTGGCTGCTCGAATAGGCTTCAAAGAATTCCTTGTTTTCCTTCTCCAACTCTTTCCACACTGCTCCACACCACATTCATGCACGTACACATGCCATATACAAATAAGAGGATCAAAATTGCATTTAGTCCTCATAAAAATGACTACAATTATGTTAGTAAAAACATTATAATGATGTTAAATCATCCCAATTTCAAAGGTGTGTGCAGATCATAATTTATGATCTGTACGTAACATGTTATTGTTGGATTGGATTTATAACTAGGGCCCCATGAATATGCAGTATACGTGTTCCACAGTTTTTAAATAATTCTCATGTAAAAAAAACACGCATGTGGAGTTACAGATCATTAGATGATTCACCAGTAGAGGTAATAACCGGTTTGATATTTGCATATTTGGAAAGAGCTTCCTTGCATTCTTCTTCGTTCATGTTGAATAGAATACACTCTTCTATCAGACGGTGCACCTATTATAATGACATCAAATAATATATAAACTTAGATTATTATCATTTAGAAATATGGTGTATATATAGTGGTTATGCATACTAAAAATACAAGATATATTTTTGTCAAAAACTATATACTTAGAAACACAAATGATGAGATTATTGTTATGAGTGAAGACTTTGTCAGGCAGCAACAGTCGTAACACTGTGAATATGATTAGTCTAAGATCCACTGAACTCGAAAATATTCGCAGGAAAAGAAACACAGAAATGAGATGGAAGTTTTAAAATTCTTAGAAATTGATTAACACGCACCTGGTGGATATAAGCTGCTGAGGGTGAATCTTCCATGATGACCTTGAATATTCTATATACTGTGAAAGAAAAAGATCTGAAAGATGGTGGGATATGAGTTAGTACAATGAATTAAGATGAATATGGATCACATAGTCATAGATAATTAAGAAAGAGTTAGATACATTTTCTTGAATTGATTGGAAAAAGGAGGGAGAAGAGAAAAAGTTGAGAACATAACATACTAGAAAAGATGATCAAGAGAAAAACCATATGCAAATGATGAAATGGTTGGGTTTATATGGAAAGTCTTGAATGTGAAGACGTTGGGGATTCTAGAAACTCCCTAGAAATAACGGGGCTCTAAGGAGGATTTTTCAAACCCTAGAAGTAAGTGGGGGTTGAGAAAACAAATATCATGGATCCAAATATCATTTTACTAATTGGTTTTGAAAAGTTGAATTAGATTTAAAATTAATTTTTTAACATATTATATCAAATCATTTAGAGTTAGTTTATTATAGTAAAGTAAACTTTGTTAGTTTATTAATTCATATTAAAGATCTTAAGTTAACTAAAAATATTATCAGCATCTATATATTTTTACGTGAGATTTAGACTTAAAGTTTATTTTTTTAATAAAAAAAAAGTTAGCATTTCTATATATTTTTTGTTTTACAAGGAGTGAAAAATTGTGTTACGATTGTTCCTCATAAAAAAAAGAAGAAAAATGTGTAATATAATAACTATGTTATTCATTCATTTAATATGGTTTTTTATGTGTGCTCTGTACACATGTAATTGGTTATGAGTAAGGTTGGATTGAAAGTGATCCAAAACGACAAAATCGTGTACAAGACAACTCAAAGAGTAACAAGTGCAATCATTTTTTTTATTTTTATTTTTATTTTACACAAAAATATATAAATATATAACGAAATATAAATTGTCATTAAAAATAAAACAAAATTAGATACTCTTATATCTTTTTAATGTAAACTTGATGTAATGTGGTCTTTAGAGTAACTGAAGGTGTTAATAATACAATGCACATGTAAAAAAATGTTAATACAATATATGTATATGTTTATAACTACTAAGAGGAATTAATGTAAGATGAAAAAGGGGGAGATAAAAACAATAAAATTTAAAAAAGCCAGTATAATCTATCATGAATTTAAATAAAATAAAATGATTTTTTATATAAATTAAAATATAATTTTTGAGAAATTGATATGAAAACCTTGTTTAAATTGAAGATAAGGGAACAGAGAGACAGGGGCATATGAAAGGTTGGTCCAGTAATTGCGGCGGGACCCATGCAGAAGCAGAAGTGCTATTAACGTGCTTCTAAATAAGGAAGCTTTTCTGTGGTTAGGAAGTGCTTATACACTCAAGTCCCCAAGTTCCCGTGACAAGTGACCCTATTTTTCTTTTTCTCTATTTCACACTTAAGCAAAGTTTAGAAAATAATAAAGCTAACCAATTCCAAGAATTTTTAATTAATAATTAATACAATTTTTTTGGTTTACTATCTTTTGAATTACTGATTTTAATCCTACTTTTTAAATTCTCTATTTTAGATATTTACTTACCAAAATCACGAATTGACAAAAAGAAGAAGACCAAAATTGTATTTTAACCAAAGATATATGTGTACCATTAAATCATATATTACCTCCATTAATGCTAAAAATATTTTTTAAGCCGAAGAATAGTTGATAAGGATAATGTTTAGAAGAGTATATAATTATTTTTATTCTATAAATATGGTATGTTAAAATTTTAAATTACTTGCTTAGCCTTGTTTTTTTAAAAATATTTATATTTAAAAACATTCTTTTTTTAATCCCCTACCTCCTTTTTTTTTTCTCTCTATCTTTTTTTTTTTCTGTCTTCTTTTCTGTGATTTTTCACACCTCATCCTTTTTAAAATCTTATCATATCTTCTTGTAATAGATCAGGCGTAAAAGATCATTCATATTCGATTAAAATTTTAAATAAGGTAAGTTTTATGTTTAAGATTTTTTGTTTTTTTGTTTTATGGTTTGACTATAAATCCTGGTGGGGTTAGTTGAGAAAAGTGGTTTTTCTTAATTTGGTTAGCTTCATATTAAAATTTGATTATGTTTAGATACCTTTATCTGAATTTCTAGTTTTTGAGTGGTTCTTTTGTTAGAACTTAAACTCCCTTGAAATAAGAAATTACAATCAAGAAAATTTATTTATATTTTTGATAAAATATTGAAAAATTAATATAGTATGTTAAAGTATAAAGTTTGTTACACTAAATTTTGATTATGGTTTTGATGAGTTTATGAGTTTGATTAAGATTGAATTGAAATGATTGAAGGATGATGTTTGAACAATTCATTGTTTGGATTAATCATTTTAAACTGTTTAAAAGTTCTATTATTAGAATGTTTTTGAAAAGATCCTTGAAAACACATTTGATTACGTTTATGAGATTGATTTTCTGATATTTTTGTTCAAGCAAGTCAATTCTCGCTTAAGCGAAAATAGTCCTGTAAAATATTGCTTTTAGCCATGTTTTTGCTCTAACAAATAAATCTTCACTCAAGTGAAAACAACCCTGAAAATCAATCATCTCAATCAAATTTTCACTCAAACTAAAATATTTAACTCTAGCAAGCCATTCTCGCTTAAACTAAAATATTATCAATCAAGCTAAAAAATAAATTAAAAAAAAAATTCTTTTTTCTTGCCTCTTCAATCAATGGATTAGAATTGTATATGAATATTTATTTTAAATGTGAAATGAATATTAAGTTGTAAAGTTAATTGATTTTGTGTTTTTATTTAAATAAGTTATACTATATTATATTATGATACTTGCTAAGATTGATGAAATTTGTATGATTTTGTGGTTACACTTATGAAATGAAATGTGAAATATTGTTTGATTTGTGTATTAAGTATTGATACCTAAGTTGTAACAAATATCACATTACTTCATTGATGATCAAAGTTAGATAGACTAAAATATCAGGTGGTGAGAAGTCAAAGGAGATGTTCCAGCAAACCGTGACATATGTAAATGCACGACTTGAATTGTATTGAACTTACCGTGATACCATGATTATTGAATTTGCTTGTAAATCTAAGTATTGAATTGGATGAAATATTAGTATTATGTTAAGACATACTTAATATGGGTCTTCCAGAAGTTGTCAGTCGAAATTCTACTATGCCCTTGATTAAAAAGCCACAACATGAGGTACAGACAACCTTCTGCCGATGATGTACAATTTGTACATGAAGATGCCTCCCAAATCAACACTTGGTAACCGGTCCACTAGGTTGAACACATTGTAAAGAACAAAAAATAAGGAGTCCCACCAACATTGAAAGGTAGTTGTAAAATTTAATGCACTTGCCAAGAGCTCATCATTGCCACCAACAATTCTAATGTGATCCACAAGAGGATATGAGAAAGATCATCCCTTTATCAAGAATATTAGGAATTCACCTCTCTTGGGTTGAAACTTCAATCATTGAGAAGTATAATGGGTTATAGATCATGGAAATCTCATCTTAACTAAAATTAAACACATTTTATAATATATAGATAACTAAAATTAAACATATTTTATAATATATAAGTGAGAGTAAATAACATATTTTAAACTGAAATTATAAAGTTGTGTTAGATTTAAAGTCTACTTCTTAATACCTCTAGAGCATATTAGAGCAAACAAAACAAAAGTCAACCTCTATAAATGAGTGCAAATATCGTCTTTTAAATCGGTTTTGTAGGGTTTTGTTAGACTTAAATTTCACTTCTTAATATCGCTAGAGCATATTAGAGCAAACAAAACACAAGTCAACCTTACATAAACTAAAAATAAGAGCATTTCATAATATGTAAGTGGGTGCAAACATCATCTTTTAAATCAGTTTTATAAGGTTGTGTTAGACTTAAAATCCACTTTTTAATACCTCTAGAGCATATTATAACAAACAAAACACAAGTCAACCTCTATAAGTGCATTCAACATCACCTTTTAAACCGGTTTTGTAAGATTGTGTTAAATTTAAAATCAATTTCTTAACACCTCTAGAGCATATTAGAGCAAACAAAACACAAGTCAACCTCTACACATCTACAATTCTTTGTAGAGTTTTTTCTATCATTTTCAAAGGAAGAACTATTAAGAAGTAAATTATAAACTTAACTCAACATTGTAAAATTAGTTTACAAAATAAAATTTACATTCATATATATACTACTATGAAATATTCTTATTTATGTTATTGGATCTCAAAAATAACTTTGCAATAATAGTATTGCCAACAAACTTAATTGACTTTTCATACTTTTGTCACAAAGTTCAAAGCTCAATTTGCAGGAAGTTGACCTCATGTTACAACTTTGTTAACATTGGAAAACCTAAAGTAGGGGAGTTTGAAACCCCTTCGTAGGTTTATGGAACAATTTGTTGAGGTATCCCTCAATATACATGAGAGTACTATTAGTCCATGCATGGTTCATTTTTTAGTGCATGGGTCCAGGTGCTTCTTTGGAAGAGAAGAAAGAATGGGATTGTGATGTGGTGATATTGTTTTAGTTTTTATTATTTATTTTCAATATTTAATTCTTGTTTTAAACTTTGAAATGTGTTTCCCATAAATGTGCTAATGATTTAAGGGATTGAAATTTTTTACAACGTAACATCACTTTCTTTTCAAACATAATAATTGAAGATTTTTCTTCTCCATTTTTCTTATCAATACTTTATTTATTTATTTTTGTATAAAGGAACATGTATATTATTTAATTAGTTAAATATGATTATGATTATATGAACCATTCTCTTTTCATTAGAATTTGATATAGATTCTTTTATATAATTGTATAATCTACACTATTTTTATATACTAAAGATTTTTATATATTAAAAAATATATATAATTAGTCACATAATATTATATATAATTTTTATTAATTATAATATTATGATAAAAATAAAATATAGCTTTTTTAGTATTACACTTCCTGTACACTTAAATAAATTTCAGATCTATAATTATGTCATCTTATATTTTTTTTAAAAATTATTTTAATAAGTAAATTAAAAGTTAAATTATTTAAAATATATGTATGATCATAAGCGTCATTTTATATTTTATTATTTAAAAATTAATTTAAATTAATTAAAAACAATTAATCATTTAAAATATAAATATAGTCACAGATCATTTATTTATATTTTAATATTTTTTGTTTTAAAGTTCATTTTAATAAATAAACTCAAAAATAAATTATTCAAAATATATGTATGATGAATCGCATCATCTTATATTTAATATGAAGTCTTTCAAAAAAAATATGATAAATTTATATTAAATATGTTTCGTATACAAAAATTCATGCTAACAATTTACAATATCAATCATAATTTACAAGTATAATCACTTGTAATATTTTATATTCTAATCGGTGTGAATTATAAAAAAATGAAAAATTTAAGTAAAATTATCTAAAAATATTAAAATTTTCAAATTAAAATATCAATTTCCTTAAATTGTTTTACAAAGAATTAAGTAAACTTTGATTTTTTTTTTTTAATTCTGAATAGTAATAGGAATGACCACCGTTAATTTTTGTCGGAACCAAATACAATTTTTTAAAAATATTTTCTTTAATTTTGTTTAATTTTTTGAGAAAATAGATATTTTATAAGTCACACTTACTTTTAATAGGTAAACTATAGACGTTATTATAAGGTACTACCATTTTTTCTATAGGTAAAGAAATCCTGAATAATGTTTCTTTTAAAAAAAATTCATATTTGTCCTTGATAAACTATGATAGTGAGTCTTCTATTTCTTTCAGAAACTTTTAGTATTTATTTTAAAAAATAAATAATATATGACAAAAAGAATTTCCAGTATAATAATAAAAAAATTCTCACATATTAATTATTCAAAACTCGATAATAGAATATATAATTAGAACTATACCTAAACTAGTATTAAAAATAGTGAAATCTTAATCAATAATTTTGGGATCAAAATAATATACTTAAGCATAATTTTAATGTTAATTTTCATACAAATTATTAAAATCCATTTTCCATGCATCTCAGAAAGTTGGATAAGCCATCTTTTCTTCATTTCACATGCGTAATGTACCATCCTAACCTTACGTGTGAACAAAAATACAAAAAATTACACTTTTCTTAATCACTAACAATACTAATATGAGGAATAAACATAAGATAACCATAGATTCAACTGCGGATTGGGGAGCATCAGCCTCACCGCTCCTATTAATTCGCCACTGATTAAAGATTAAAAATAATTAAATATGGTTTTAGTTTGTTTAAAATATATGTAATTTAATTTTGATTGTTATATATTTTGTTTTAATTTTTATAAAATTAAAAATAATTGGTTCTAATATTAACATTATGTAACACTCTATGATTTTAATTTGTTAAACTCATAAAAAATGTTAGAAACTAAAATTAGTAAAATTTCAAAATGATAAACATACATAAAATATTTTATATAGATTAAACTAAAATTTATACATTTTATAAATGTTAAACAAAGAATTCAATTTTTACAAGAAAAAAAGTAATTTCTTACCAATATTAAATTAAGATATGTATTATTTTTGTTAACATTTGAGTTTTGGTCTGGTCCTCTTATTTTTGTAATTTTTTTTTAATAATTTTTTTTTTCATGTGATGACAAATGATTATTGTTACTTGAGGTGTCAGTCTAACTGAGATGTCAAGTAGTATTGGGCTGAGAATTTTTTTCTCGTGTGAGAAAATAAGGTATTGATGTCTACTGAATGAACGCCTATCATAAATTTTTTTTATAAAATAAAAAAAATAAAATTTATTTTTATAATAATTTTTTAAAATCTTCACATTTTTTCTTTTCGAAGTTGCCTTAAAATTACATTTTGTCACAATTCTAAAAATAGGATAAGTCATACATATAACACTTGTTTTTATCAGTATTCTCAAAAAATGGGACGTCATATAACACTTTTTTTTTATTATAGTAGTCCTGTAAGACTTGAATAGGCTTTATGATTTGAACCAATGCACAATTTTTATTTATTTATTAAAGGCAACTAATTTTAAAGTGGTGAAATCAATTACAAATTTTATACTTTTTAAAACAAACACATGTCGTAATTTTAAGTGTGATTTCTTTACGCAAAGTGTATCCAATATTTATAATTAATTCAAAAGTCATGTATTTTTATAATTGAAACTAAATTCATCCCAAAATTTTAAAATACGCGCTACTTGCATTTAAAAATACGAGTTCTATTTTTATCAACAACATCTTATAAATATTTTTTTTTAAATGGAAGTAATTCTGATTTTGTTTTTTCAAGTTTATAATCGAAGAAAAATAATATTTTAGTTCTTTAATAATAAAAAAACATTTCTTTTGGAGTGTATAATTTAAGATTTACGATTTAACTTCTGAAGTTTAGAAGTAAAAGTTCAAAATTTAAAATTTAAAATTATTTTTTATTTCTTAAAATTTTGTATTTAACTACTAAATCCTATTTTTTATTTTATTTCAGAAGGTTAGTTTTCAAAATTTAATAGTTCATGAAATTGTCTCAAATTTGAAAAGTGAAAACATAATTAAACAAATTATTTTTAACTTTATGGAACAAAAGGTTCAAGGAACCAATGGTTTTAGAGTTTGGAAAGAAGAGTTTGAATTTTAGATCCTACCGCTGCTGAGTATTAATCACATAACGGCTATCCCGGCCTAGATATACTCTCAAGTAGCCGTTGCCAAAGCAACACAACACTTCATTCACACCACTCTTCGTTTTTTTTCAAACTCCTCTCACTTCAAAAACACCAAAACCACGCTGAAAGCATAATCACAAAAAGGTTCCCCTTTCCACCAACACTCTTTTCTCAGATTCTCCGATCAAGTGAGTTCTCTCCTTAATTTCGCATGTTCATACCGAATCGATACAAAGATTGGAATCTGTTTTCAATTTTTATATTATATGCTCTCTTTTTTTTCATTGTGGGCTTCCTTTGATCTAGGGTTCGTAATTGTAAAGCGAGAAAATGATGCCGTTGACGCCTGATCAATCCAACAAGAAAGTTGGGTCCGGTATGACGGCTTCTCCGTCGCCGTTTCTCACACCTCGCCCGGAACGACGCCGTCCTGATTCACGAGGTTCTGATCGGTGCCTCAACCGTCAGGACAAGGACAAAGAGACTAACGTCCAAGTTTTGCTTCGATGCAGGTTTCAATTTTACTTCATGACGAGCTGAAGCTGTAAAACGGACCCAGCTTTTTCATTAAATTTTGAATAATTGTTTGTTTATTCATAATATCAGGCCATTTAGTGAAGATGAGCTCAGATCCAACGTTCCCAGGGTGGTGACATGTAATGAAAACAAAAGGGAAGTCACTGTTATGCAGACTCTTGCTAACAAGCAAGTAGATAGAGTTTTCACCTTTGATAAGGTAGGGCTATATGAATCTAAAGACCATTTACAAGTAATAATAATAATAATAATAACTTTTATACAATTTTTTAGTTAACATTTTTCTAATTTACATTTCTAAAGGTTTTTGGACCTAAAGCACAGCAAAGATCAATATACGAACAAGCAATTGCCCCAATTGTGAATGAAGTTCTCGATGGTTTCAATTGCACTGTTTTCGCGTATGGACAGACAGGTACCGGCAAAACTTATACAATGGAAGGTGGCATGAGAAAGAAGGTATGTACAAAATTGTCACTCATTATGTAGCAATGTGTAATTTTTTGTTCACAGAAAGTGCGTCAGTGTCATTAAATGAGATTGTTTTATACAGGGTGGTGATTTACCTGCTGAGGCTGGCGTAATTCCCAGAGCAGTGCGTCACATTTTTGATATTTTGGAAGCACAGAATGCCGACTATAACATGAAAGTGACATTCCTTGAGCTTTATAATGAAGAGATAACCGATTTGTTGTCCCCAGACGAGAATTCTAGGCCTACAGAGGAAAAACAGAAGAAACCTATAACCCTTATGGAAGATGGAAAGGGCTGTGTGTTTGTGAGAGGCCTTGAAGAAGAATCAGTTTACAGCGTCAATGAAATTTACACTCTATTGGAACGAGGAGCGTCCAAAAGGCGCACTGCAGAAACTTTGCTCAACAAGAGAAGCAGGTCCTTTTTTTTTTATTGAAGTTGCAGATGAAATTCATGTTTGTAGAAGTATGTCTTGCTTAATGAAATGTTATTTGGTGCAGCCGCTCTCATTCAGTCTTCACCATCACTGTTTATGTAAAGGAAACAGTGATTGGTGACGAGGAGTTGATTAAGTGTGGCAAGCTCAATCTTGTTGATTTGGCAGGATCAGAAAATATAATGCGTTCAGGAGCTCGTGAGGTAAAAGCAAAATTTCTACTTGACTCTATTTTTAGTGACTAATTGTTGTTGGTAGTTTGTCATTTGGTCAAATTACATTAAAATCAAATATAGCTAATTTGATACATCATCTTACTCTGAACTTGCTTTTTGATTATTTAACTTTTAAATGATTATGACTCATTAATTATAGTTGTAAGATTACAGTGGTTCAAGAAATTATTTTTCTACTGATTGTTCATGGTCTCCCTTTCTTTTTTCTGGATTTTTGTTATATGAAGCCTGCTTGGGATCTATTTTTGGATTGACAATAAGTTTGCACCCATATTATTTTATAATATGCATTTACAATCATGATATATTAACATGCTGAGTAATAAAATTACAGGGGCGCGCTAGAGAAGCAGGGGAGATAAACAAGAGCTTACTCACCCTGGGACGTGTCATAAATGCACTCGTGGAACATTCTGCTCATGTTCCTTACAGGTTCATGTTAACATAATGTTCAATTATTATTGTTTAATTAAAATTTGAGAACGTTTTGCCTTATTATCGTCATGTTCGTTCTTTCAGAGACAGCAAGCTTACAAGGATTTTGCGAGACTCCTTAGGAGGGAAAACAAAGACATGCATAATTGCTACTATTTCTCCTTCTGCTTATTGTATGGATGAAACACTAAGTACACTAGACTATGCTAGTCGTGCAAAAAGCATAAAGAATAAGCCTGAGGTCTGTTGCCACTGCTATTATTGTCCTTTACATACAATTCTTCTAATAGCAGTTTTAAAGCTTTGTATGTTTTTGAATAGGCAAACCAAAAGGTTTCAAAGGCTGTTTTGCTGAAAGACTTATACATAGAAATTGAGAGGATGAAAGAAGGTACGTTCACCACCATTGTTTAAGTTTAGGAATGTAGAGAGTATTTTGTATCTCATTTTTGTCTATATGAATAACTAATGCAGATATTCGAGCAGCAAGGGAAAAGAACGGTGTATATATTTCTCATGAAAGATTTGCCAAGGAAGAAACAGAAAAGAAGGTCTTATATTTGTTTTCAAAAGCCATAATGTTACAATAATACTATTAGGAAGTTTGCGAATGATGGCAACATAGAAAAAAACAAACCCTTGTTTCAAAATTTGATGTTAATATTCATATAACTGAAGAATTGTGCTTATGTCTTTTCCTGCTATACTGCAGTTTCTGATTGAAAACTATATATTTTTCATGATATTGTTTCAATTCCTCTAGTCTAATTTTTCTTATAACCTCCTCATTCAGGAAAGGAACGAGAAGATAGAGCAATTAGAGAATGACCTTAGCCTAAGTGAAAAGGTACTCCCTGACATTTCTTTGGTTGACATTTCCATTATTGTCTATGGAGAAGTTTGTCCATAAGTTAATTCTTTTTTATTTATTTTGCAGCAAGTGGAGAGCTTCCGTGAGCTCTATTTAACAGAGCAAGAGCAGAAACTGGATTTGGAAAGCGAGCTTAAGGATTGCAAGGTTCTCTAAGTACCTAGAATGTTTTCCTTCAGAAATTATCCTTGAAAAATATTGTCTCTCAATTTAAATTTACTCTCTCAGGGAAATTTGGAAAAAACCAGAAGCACCTTACATGATCTCCAAGAGAATTACAAGCAAGTAGTTTCAACCTTGAAGGAGAAGGAATACACCATTTCCAAGCTAATGAAGTCCGGTAATTCAATCGATGGTTATGGTGGCAGATTTATTTTGTTTTTATTCAATTCACTCTGTGATTTGCTTTACTTTGTTGTAAACAGAAACTGCCTTGATTGATCGTGCAAAGGAAATGTGCGCTGATCTAAAGAATGCATCGGATGATATTAATTCACTGTCCTCAAATTTGGGTATGTTTTAATCTATCAAGATTTAAAATGCTTCCATAAAAACTCAACTTCATCACCCGTGAAAAATGTAATTAATGTGCTCCTTATTTTTAGAAATTGATATGTTTCTGAATGGAACTATCAATAGCAACTATTAATTTGAAAATAATGATGCACCCTCTTTCCGGGAGTAGGAATGCGATGTGTTTGTGCATCTTCTAAATGTTTGATTTTCCTTCAATCTGTGGTATTAATGTATTTTTATTTTTTTTGCAGATCACAAAGAAAGATTGGAGGCAGAAAATCAAAAAATAATTTCGAATTTTGGGTCTCTCCTAAATGAGAGCTTAAAGGACTTGGAGACGACCATTATGGGATCTGTTTCTCAACAACAGAAACAACTTAGAAGCATGGAAGACCATGTCAGCTCCTATCTTGCCAGTAAAAGTGATGTAAGAAAAACGAAAACGTCTAGCATTTGTAAATTATGTTGCCATGTGTCCACCGTAGTTGATTTATGATAATATTTTTTTCAGGCTGCACAAACTCTAGAATCAAGGATCAAGAAAATGACGGGAATTTACAGTTCAGGGGTAGAAACCCTGAAGGAGCTAACTAATACACTGCACATGAAAGCTTCATCGGATATGGAACTGATACAATCTAAAGTGTCATCGCAAACATTGGCAGTTGAAAATGTAATAATGTAGACATATTAGTTGATTATTCTTAAATTTCAACATTCATTGAGGGATTATCAGCTAATTGTTAGTTCTATGCTCCTATCTAAAGTTGATTACTCTGTGCCTCTGTACAGTTTCTTGCCACTGCTGTTTCTGAAGCCAAGGATGTTATATGCAACATCCAGAATTCTATTGATGAGCAAAAACAGCTGATAGCATTCTCCCTTCAACAACAAGAGCAAGTACGTTTCATTTGTAACTATTCTTTTGGTTACGTTTATTTTTTTGTATAAAAACATTAGAGCTATAGTTTTAATCATGCATTGACAACTTCACGGACCAATGTAGGGATTACAACAAAGTATTACTTCAGCACGAGTAGTTTCAGAGGCAGCTACAAACTTTTTTGATGACATTCATCTACGTTCTTCAAGAGTCAAGAAAATTCTTGAAGAAAATCAAAATGAGAGGTTCGAGCAGTTAGCCAACTTTGAGAAGAAGTTTAAGGTATGCGGATATTTAGCCACTTGTACACCCCGATCTCTAAAGTCATACTCATGGTTGGTTTTTTCCTTTAAACCTGAAACAGGAAGAGGTTGAGAGAGAGGAGGTGCAGGCCTTGGAGAACATTGCTGCGATATTGGCAACCTTGACATCTAATAGGACTGCTATGGTCAGCCGAGTGCAATATTGTTTCAATTCCTTAGTGTTGTATCTGTTGTATTAATTAAGTACAGGATCACTGACTTCTTAAGAATATGTATTAGGTCTCAGAGGCATCAAGAAATATTAAGGACACGAGCATGCAACAGTCTAAGAGATTACAGCTGGAGATGCTCAACATGCAGCAAGTTTCAAAAGATGGTACAAAGGAAGTTAGTCGGTATGTAGAGAATGTGAAAAATAATTTTGTGGAGCAAATATTCTCAGCCAGTGATATTAAAGCTACCATGGAGAATTGCCTCCTGGAGTGGTGAGCTTTCTTAATTTTTCTTACAAACACAGTTTTTTACTTATACCATTTAAGTACAAAACTATAAAACTGTGCCAGTGATTTGAATGAGTTTTGCTAAAAAATAGCCGAAATTTCAAACTTGTATATTTTTATAATGTTATGCAGCTCAAAGACAGTGGAGTGTTCTGGGAAGCAGTGGGAAAGTGCCAACACGTCCTCCTGTAATCTCCTCAAGAACAATCTAGTGGAGATACAATCTACAGTGAAGTAAGTTTTGCTAGTTAATGTCTCAGACTTGATCTTAATGAGCCACAGGAAGTTAAAACTTATAATGTCAACTTTTATTAATGCATGACAGGGAAAACATCTTGTCAAATCATGCTCTAAACCAAGAATTTGTGTCTGCATCATTATCTATGGATTCAGATTATGATGCAGTAACACGCACCGTGCTGGCAGATGTAAATGGTAAATTCAAGTCCTTACATTTATATTTTATTCCCATTCTTCGTTTATATCTCAAATTGGACCTAGTCAAACAAACTTGCATTACTCCAGGTGCACTGATTCTGGACCATGAGAATAAGAAGGCAATCGATTCCATGACCACAAGCTGGTTGGAGCAGCTTAACTCATTACAAGATAAGCATGGCAAAGATGTATCAAATATCCATGTTCAAGCAGAAAAAAACCTGGTTAAAGATTACTTGGTACATATCTTAGGGTCATATTTTGTTTTCTTTGTGGAGTTTTTGCGAAACTCTTTAGTTACTATATTATTTATCTTGTGAAAAAAAAATTTAAAGCTTGTTTTCTCTTCATGAAAAGGTTGATGAGAATGAAAGATCTCAGAAAAGAATTATATCAGTTCCCAGCCCGGCTTCCTTTGAGGAGATGAGGACACTGATCACAGAAGACAAGTGCACTGAGAACCCTCCAAAATTGATTTATGCAGAAAGCAAAATCTCACGTCTGGGGGGAGCATCTCCAAATCGAACTCCTTTTGCAGACGTGAATTCAGTCAATTGATAATAGTTAGAAAGTTATATGAGAATGAAACTCCACAAAGTTCATCACTTGATGAGCACTCTCTAACATGTACCCACCCGTGGAGACCAAGGTTGTAAGCTTGTAATCGACGCTAGTGTAACTATTTGAATATTCCTATTTAGTTGAGGTGTGTGCTTCTGCACGCAAATTTGTTTGTATTAGTTTTGTATTTCTCAAGTTTCCTATAATCAAATTGAATTTTTCCAAGCACAAAAACTGTTATACAAGTCTTTTGCATTTCACTGTTTTTCAAAATCTGCTGCTCCTTTTCCCCTGTGAAGTGTGAACCAAACTTCACTCCGCGTGAATCCCACGTTGCTTCTCTCTCTCCCTCCCTCCCTTCAAAGCATGTTCCAACACTGATCTTTCTTCCATTCTAGAAATGTTAACTGCTTTTCAACACAAACATCGGATCTAACCGGCGGCTACAAGCAAAACTAACAAACAAAATCATGTTTTTTTCTATCCCATTTGATGAAGTCCGTTTTTTACACCAAATTCGCAGACTGTGTTGAATGAAGACTGAAAATTCTAGGTAACATGCACGAGCGTTTACACAAAACCAACTTTCTTATCAGGAGATCAAACAACATATGTCTAAAATATCACTATTAACTTTGCTTAAACAATCTTATTTAACTTTTTTATTTTTTCATATCTCTTACATTAAACAAACAGACAATACAAATTAAAATATATTTTAAACATTTTTTTTATAATTTTATAATTACAATAATAACAATAATTAAGTTAATTTAAAAAATATCACTATTAACTTTGCTTAAACAATTTTATTTAACTTTTTTATTTTTAATATCTCTTACATTAAACAAACAAACAATACAAATTAAAATATATTTTAAACATTTTTTTATAATTTTATAATTACAATAATAACAATAATTAAGTTAATTTAAAAAAAATAAAAAAATATGAATACATGTGACAGTAAGTGTTTTCATTAGTATTAATATAATTATCATTCGATTTACTCGATTATTATATTAAACAATTAGAAATATTTTTTCAGATATTAAATATTACAATATATTTTAAAATTAGAAAAAAATATTTGAAATTACAGAATTGAACATAAGAAGGTATTTTTTTTATCAGATTAAATGATAATAAATGAGAAAAACTGAAGCAATGCACCCTGTTTTTTACTTTGAGATAAGAAGTAACCTTGCTTTTTCTTCAGCAACTTCATAGTAAAATTGGAATACTGTGACAAAAAAATGGAAGCTTCATGGAAGTGTTGTGTACCCTTTCATATCCTATACTAGCTTAGTGCTCACGTACCTTTCACTCGGTTGCTCGACCGTGTAACCACGTACGTGGCTGCAGTGTGAACAGTAAACTAGTATTATGCGTGAGCCCCACGAAACTGACCATTCATAAAATATCTCAAAATTTATGCTTAAAAAAAATAATAAAATATAATTTATTTCACTTCTTAGTTCTTCTAATAGAAGCTTAAGTGAGCAGTTACGGAAGCAAAAAGTGACGTAATTGGAGGAAAGTCAAAGTTATTATCGATGTGTAGTATAATAGCATAACCGAGTATCTTAATAAGGTGAACAAAACGGACTTTTGTTGAGGAAGTTTAACAAGAAGCAGTGACGAGGCTCCACGCAATCTCACCTTCTTCTGACGTACTCAACAAAGGCTTATAAATACTCCGTTTCAGCTGAAGTGTTTCTCATATAACACAACACAACCACATTCAATTCAACATGGTAGCTATTCTGAAGAGACAGAGAGAAGCGGAATCAGAAGAGATTAAGGATTTGGCCAAGAGTTTTTCGCCTCACGAGTTCCAGTGCAAGACGTGTAACCGCAAATTCTCGTCGTTCCAAGCGCTGGGAGGCCACCGGGCCAGCCACAAGAAGCCCAAGCTCGACGGAGAAGACGCAAAGGATCTGAGTCTGGGCCGGAAGCCCAAAGCGCACGAGTGTTCGATTTGCGGGCAGGAATTCTCCTTGGGCCAGGCCCTGGGAGGGCACATGAGAAAACATAAGGGTAGCATGAACGAAGGGCTTTCTTCTTCTGTTATTCCCAAAGCACCGATTCTGAAACGTTCCAATAGCAGCAAGAGGGTGATGTGCTTGGAGTTGGATCTCAACCTAACGCCGTTGGAAAATGACTTGAAGTTGCTGTTCGGAAACAAGGCTCCCACGGTGCATCTTTCGTTGTAGATTTTCCCCATTCTTTCATTATTTTTTGTACAAATTTACGTCATTCACTAATTGAATTCGGTGTATACTGCATCTGTGAGAGGTTAGAGTGTAGTTAGATCGCTAATTGATTGGGAATTCTGAATTCTGATGGTAGATTTGTGTTTCGGTTTCTGAGGAAGAACCGTGAAAGGTAGATAAATTGGCTTTTTGGTTTCTTTTGGTGTTTCTTTTCTTGTTGCTTAACACGCGTATCTCAGGTTTATTACGTATATCATTGCGTAACCAATGGCCTTAGAACTATTTCCTTTTTTTTCTTTTCAAGTGCTTCTCGATCCTTTTATTTAAAAAAAATAAAGAAAGAAGAGTTGCTGCTTTACGAAACGGTACTTCTTTATTCACCTTGAGTTATTACGAATTATAAAAATGATACTTTTTCTAATTAAAATAATTACATTCTTTAGTATCACTCATTTTTAATTGATTTGAGACAGTATTAAGTATAATGAATTATTTATTTATATTTTAAAATATAACATTAACCACAAATAAAATTCATTTTAATTAAAGTAGGAGGATGATTTTAATATAATTGGGTATTAGTTAAAACTTAAAATTGATTAAATAAAATAATTAGTTTATAAAAGTGAAAATAATATTTAAATTTATTTTTTATAACATTTCATAAAAATACATGGATTTAAAGAATAATTAAATTTTTAATATATTTTTTATTTCTATATAGTTTTAGTTTAGTTTATTAATATTAATTTAGAAAAAAAAAGTACTACTATCAAACTGAGTAGAGTGATTAAAAATTTAAGATTAATGCATGCATAGATTATGTATCCTATATTTATGACATAGAGAGACAAAAGCTATATAAAAGAACACTTCTCGCTTACGTTTTTCCTTTTTTTCTCTCAAACCCCTATATCCAAACACTATTAAAGAATTGAAGGTGAATTTTATGGCTTCGTTTGTGTTTTTTAGGTAGTTTGCTTAAGAGTGTTGATGAGAGTACCAAGATGGAATGAATTATCCATTGCCAAAATGTGAACTTAGCACATTGATGTTGAACAGAGACAAAAATTGTTGATTCTCACATATCGTGCCACACTACTAAACCAAGAGACAAAAGTTGTTCATTCTCACATTCATCCATAAACATGCCTTGTTCCGAAGTTGCCTACTCTTTTCTTCGAATTGGTTCCATGGTTGGCTTCCACAAGAATTTATTGGAAGTTTCAAAGGAACATAGAATATTATTGCCCCCACACCTACTTTCTAGATTGTACACAAAATCCTATTGTTATCAAAGTCAAAGTCCTTGAGATATCACAATTGCAACACCACTTACCCAAAAGCTGAGGAGACAGAGAGAAAATGAAGAAACAACCTAGAAAGCTGGGACATTCCCTGAAAAAGTATTTCACATTCATTTTTGCTTCACCTCAATTTAACTCTAAATGTTTTGTTTGGATTGGGGTGTGGAAAGGATGTGTGAGAGTGAAAGTGTGAGGATTTGAGAAGAAAGTGTGAAGAAAGTTGAGTGTGTTTGGATTAGGATATGTTAGATTGGATGTGTGAAGAAAGTTTATTGAAATATATGATTGATGTGATGATTATAAGAATATTTTAAATTATGTAAATTATAAGATTACAAATTTATTCTTATATATAAAAAAATATAAAAAATAAAATATTAAATAATAATCAATAGTATAAAAACTTGAATATTAAATATCAATTTTAACAATGTTCGACATGAAAAATGACTTAGTATAAAAAAATAATTGTACATGACAATAAATATTTATAATTTTTTAATTTAAATCATTAAAATGGATTCTCATTAATAAAAGATTTATAAAAAGTAATTACATAAATATTTTTAATTTAAACCAGTATCTCAATTCAATAGTGTAATATAAAAAAAATATATATATAATTATTCTAAATTTTCAATATTAAAGTGGATACTCATTAATAAAACAAAAAATTAATAATTACATTAATAAAGTAATTATATTATTATTTTTATTTATAGAATTTAAATATTCAAATTTTCATTAATAAAATCAAATATGAATTACTATAATATATCAATTGAATTATATTATTTATATTTTTAGAATTTAAATATTTAAATGGATTTTATATTATTATTAATAAATCAAAATCTAGATTATTATAATTTATAATTGAATTCTATTCTTTATACTTTTAGAAATTTAAATATTTAAATGTATTTTCTATTCTTATTAAGGGTAAAAATGTAAATGCATAGAAGTATATGTGGCTTTCTCTTCTCCCATTGCACTTTCTCTTCACCAATGAAAGGCACCAAAAAACTCCAACTTCTCTTATCCACACACCTTCCCCCTCATCCATCCCTTGAAACAAACGTCGGGTGCACTCTGACATCCGTCCGCGTGAACAGTGCACCCCTCAATCCAAACACATTGTTATTGAGAATGACTTGTTAAAAGTGTTCCCTTAAGTTAATTCTTCTTCCTTGTGATTAATTCCTTTTCTTACACCATTAATCACATTTGTACTTGTATAGGCAAAGAGAGCTTAAATAGTACTTGAAACTGGTTGTAGAATTGTTGACGTGTCAGTGATCTCCTTGTTCCTTCCTTCAAGGGTCAGTGATCTTCTCGTCCTTCCTTCAAGTCACCTTCATCAAATGTTGGTACTCCGACGATCAATTAAATACTCTATGTAAAGCGTGTATATTTGTAATGGATTAAAATGTACATTACACCTTCGTAGATGGTTTATTTATATTGTTGATTGTGGGTCCTTGTTGTGATGTGTTGATTATCAGTGCATCCCGATCCCTGATTTGTAGGAAATAATATTGGTATGTTAGGATATCTGAAGAATATTTGTATCATCTTTCAGTTAACTAGTACTTAGTTTATTTGTCAGATGTATTTCTCGCATAATCTAGACTGTGAATATGACTTATTAAATGTTCTCATAAATGTTATTGTTGATATTTATTAAGCATAAATGTTTTTTAACTTGATCTGTTAGTAATAAAGGTCGAGACTCGGTCGTCCAGTATGGAACAATACAACCTTTTTTCAATTCTTTATGTAAAAATGATGGATTTTTTGTGCTTATATTATTGTTTACAAGCTGCATAGGAGTAATCTGAATAATAGACGACCAGTGTCACTGTGTAAACTATGTACTAGTGTGAAAAGGATATTGTAATAGTGATTCTTAGTTTTCCAACGGTCAAATAATGTGATAGTAACTACTATACTTAGTTATGGGTTAAGGTCAAGAAACTTTAAAAATAAAATTAACAATTAAAAATAGACTAATTCGATTCTAATTTAAAGTTAGAAATTAAAAAATAAATAAAATCAGTTATATTAAATTTATTATCGATCTAGTTAATATTGATTTAGTTATTATTAAAGTTTATATTAACATTTTATTGAAAGAGAAGACCGAATGCTTTAGTTAATACTAATATAATTTATTTTTATTATTTATTTAAGATCATATTGTCTTAAATAAATATAATTTAATCAACTATAATATTTATTAAAATGAATGTATACTTAAATGTCACTAACATAAACCAAATAATAATTTTATTATTTAAATTTTTATAAATTAGAGTTAAATCGAGATTATTGTAATTTATTTTTAATATTTATTTAAAATTTGTGTCAGTCGAGCTATACAAATTTTATAATCACTATTACAAAATCTAAAAAATGTGATCCCAAACAAAGACGATTTTTTTATAAAATCATTTTTTTAAAAAGAGGCGGTGACAAACTTATAATTATTTTTTTAACAACGGTTGTCCTAAGAATCGTCGCAATATGTCAATTTGGCCTTGAAATAACGATGGTTGCTCCGTGAACTGTCATTATATGTATTGTTCAGGGGTATATAACGATTGTTCTCCTAGAATCGTTGTTATTTGTACCTTTTTTGACTCTCGCACACTCTCACGTCCTTATTTTCACTTGCGCCTTTTGTTTTCTTTTTTCACTTGCGCTCCCATCTTCTCCTTCTCCCACTGCCCATTCCTTCTCTCCACCGCCACTAACACAAGTTCTTCTTGTCACTGCCCAGTGCCAACGACCGCCACGCCCCCTGCTCCTTGTTCCAGCCCTCCTATGTTAGCACCACTAGCAAACCTCCCTTCCGTCGCTCCAGCTTTCCAACCCTCCTCCGTGCGTCAAACCCCCGCGGCACGCATCTAAACAGCCTAAACCCTTTACCTCCGTGCAAAAACACCTTCCGCACACCAGCAACACCTTCTGTATGTCACCAACACCTCCACCACACACACGCTGTCATGACTGGACTGATGCACGATGCGGTGGCTCCCTAAACCCTACCCTAAATTTTTTAATTAATTTTATAATAAATATTTGCATGTATGTGATGATTAGGGTTTGTGGGAACTTCATTTACTATATATTTTATGGAGGAGTCCTAATATTGAAGAGAAGAGTGGTAGATATGGAGTTGACAAAAATTAGCATGAAAACACTTTAAACAGTTATAACTTTTGACAGAGAAGTCGAATGGAGTAAAAAATGAAAGTTGCTCGAAACGAGGTAACGAGCGCGATGGTCAATCCCCGGAGGAGGTTGGGATCGACCAAAATTCCAAAAATCCACCATTCACTATTATTTTCAGGCATTTTAAGGTTTTAGTTCCCATAATTTAACTTGTTAGAAAATTCTGAAATTTTGTATCGTTTCCTTGTATATATTAGAGATTTATCAAACCATTGTGATTATATTATATTCACAAATTTATTACATTACATAATGTTATGTGTTCTAATATGAAATGTTATTATTTAGTGTTTATTCTGGATATAACATGTTGAGTTGGAGGGGAAGTGCAAATGCAAAGAAACTCACTTGGATATAACTTAAGGTAACTATGTATAACACTTTAGGATAGATGAATTATTAGAATGACATAAACATTTTGTAGAATGTTATATGTACTAATGTATTGTATGTAGACTTTCATATTGCATTATTGTTATGGAAATTTAGTATTTTATGTAGGATAAAGTATATATATAATATTTTAAAAAAAAAACACTTATAACGACAGTTTCAACCTGGAATCGTCTTTATAAAGCCTTTATAATGGCAAAATAATGATAGTTCTATCGTTAATGTTGTTTTATAACGACGATTCTGGAACCGTTGTTATAAACAACTGATTTACAATGACACCCAAAATAACGAAGGTTTCTGAACCGTCTTTATATGGTCTTTTTAACTGTCGTTAAAACATTATTTTGTACTAGTGAATTTGTGTGCTTCGGTTACTTAAAATAGATATAGATAGGTTTTAATCTAAAGACCCAAATTTAAACATAACAAAATATGGTGATCAAGTTAGCATCGACGTTAATCTTACAATTTGTGTGCCTCCACCACTTAAGTTATGGACGGTATAATTCATTGAGATTGTCCTTGCAATGAGCTTCATGGGGGATTGCAGATTAAGAGCTTCATAGTTTTCCCAATAGGTTGATTAAGATTTTAATGTCTATTGGAAAGTGAATTTTGTAGGACAACTAGCTCTATAATGGGGGTTGAATAGAATTTGAGATTATTTATGCAACAGATAAAGCAAACGTCTAACAAATCAAAATACAACTATCTAATAAAACAACACAACTAGAAAAAGCATAAAGAAACAACACACAAGAATTTACAATGGTTCACTGAAACAAAAATTATGTTCAATCCTCTTAAGTTAATTGCTCAAGAGATTCCATTAATAAAAACACTTTGATTATACCTATACAAACATCTTTGGGTTATCCTTCTCAATCTCCTATCGACACTAATAACTCTAAAAAGAAAAGGGAACATTCTCAAGGATAGCATAAATTAAAGTCACAATAGTATAACTTCACAAAGTGAAGACTTTTACAATGGTTTACGCAAACCATATGATAGATGTTTAAAATTTGATAAGACTATAAGACTCTGTGTAACTTGTTCTTTAGGTACATCTTGTATCCATCCCCATCCTTGACCCGTTTAAATAACTCCTTAGATAAGATCATTGAAGACTTTATCAAGAAATACTTTATCTTTGTAAAAAACTCTTTTAAGATATAGACTCTCTTAATAGAAGATCTTGATTTGTATTAAGAACTTTTATTTCGCATAACATTATATATATATAGAAAAGATTATTATATATATAGAAAAGAATCATAATCTATATGTTTAAATTGTTTCTAAAATCATTTTCAATAATATATTAAGATGTTTTATTTAATGGATGGTCTATTTGTTTGAAGATCATTTCGTTTACTTGATTTATTCTAGAAAACATAAGATTAATTATGGCTTGTTTAAATTATCAATAAAAAAAAATTAATCTAAATACTACTGGAAGATAAGATATATTGTAATGATGAGTGATAGATCGTTTATCATTTTAAAGCTTAGAGGATTGTCTAGCCTATTAAGATCTTAGAATTGCACATGTATAAAACAAATATTAGCATGATCTTAGAATTTATATATTGCACATATAAATTACTTATAGTGTTTATAGTGTTTGTTATCATTTAGGTCTCAACAAAGTTGTGTACGACCATCAAAATTCATTGTAACTATAAAAAAAATAAGCTAGTTTTAGTTATATAAATTTTCACTAATAAAAATTATAAATGTCACTAGGAATGATAATGTCTAGTTATACTTAGAGTCAATTTAAATAATGTTATTTATACTTAGAGTCAATTTAAATAACGTTATTTAGAGTTAGTGTTTAAAGTTGACATTATTGAATTATCGTCGAGTATATGTTGCATTTGTGACGCAAATTTGTATTAACTAATTAGTGTGAATTTTGCTTGTTGGCGTTAACTTTTTATCTATACTAAATACTTATTTTGTTATATCATATGATAAGAAATTGATTATAAATTACAAATTTAAAATACAACATAAACCCAACTTAAAATTAAAGTATAAAATTACTTTGCGTAAGTACGCATTAGAATAAAATTGTAAATAAAAAATCTCTATAAAAATGTAGATTTTTTCCCATTATCCTTTTTTCAGAAAGAAATTTTTTCAATATATATATAATATTTATTAAATGTGAGTATTAATTATAAAACAATATAAATGCTAACTAATTTACTTATAACAAAGAAAATACCTAACAATGTATTGTATAATGATTTCTAATGCAACTCTAATAATTTCTAATGGTTTTTCTAATTCTTTAACTAGTGTTTTAGATTAAAAAAAATAGACCGAATTTAAAATCTGGTAATGAAAAGCGGTAGTTTGTGGGTTTGGTCAATTTCATTTAAATTTTTTCTTCGATTTAATCTTTGAAAGGAAAAAATGGAGTTTGATCACTTGGCCTGTGGCGTAGTAATGACTAAAAAAATATAAAATTTGTATTCATCATATTCCAAAATACTCATCTCTTTATATAGTAAAAATATAAATAGAAGTATTATTTACAAAAGTAATTATCAATTTTTTTTTTCAACTCTTGGTTTTCCTGGTTACTTCACATTGTTATAGGTTACTGAATTGATTTTCTGAGGTTAAATAAGATTTAAATGTTAATTTTTATTAAAATGTTATCAAAGTCATTAAGTTTGTTAGGTTTATGGTGTGAAGAATTTGTTCAAATCTTACACTTTAAGATGGTTTATCATCCACGTGAAGAATGTGTTAGAAATTTTAAATGTTCATAGAAAAACATGGAAGGATAGTGTATATTGTTGGTTATTAATTCAGATTTTATTATTATTATTATTAATTCTGATTTTATTACTCTTAAACTATTTTACCGTTATTATTGAATTAATGGTAATTTTATTATATATATATATATATATATATTATTGAAGTAAATCAAAATAAATAAGATCAGCTTAACGGTTTTGCAATCTTGTGTAATTACATTCAATCAGTTTATACAACCTTTTGCATTCTCTTATTTTCTTCAATTAGTTCCTGTAAGGTATCAAAGGCTAGTTTGTTATCATGAACTCTACCCAATTATCAGTCCCTATCCTTGATGGAAAAAATTACAATCGGTGGTGTGTGCAAATGAGAGTTTTGTTTGATTATCATGAGTTACGGGATGTCGTTGAGAGAGGAGCCTCTGCTGAGGCACAACGAGTAGCGTCGTGATCAGAAGAAGAAGGATAATAAGGATTTGTATCTCATCCATCAAGAGATGAATGACGAGACATTTGAAGGAGAAACAACTACAAGTGAGGCTTGGACCATTTTGGCAACCAATTATAAAGGTGATGACAAGATCAAGAGGGGGCGTCTTCAAACCCTAAGACGTCATATGGACGCCAATATGAACTGCAGCAGATGGAAATTATAAAGACTGTTGATGTCTATATAAATAAAGTTCTTACCTTGATAAATCAGATAAAGACCAATGGTGAAACACATTCGGAGCAGGCAAAGGTAGAGAAGATTTTGAGATCTTTAACTCCCAAATTTGAACATGTTGTTGCCGCAATTGAAGAGGCCAATGACATTTCAAAAATGACAGTAAGGTTATTGTCTGGTTCCCTATAAGTGCATGAGCAGCGGATGAATGACAATAATATTGAAAACCAATTGAGCAGGCTTTACAAGCACAAACCTCAATTGGTAGATCCTATCATAAACACGGTAGTTCACGAGGCAGAGGACGAGGACATGGTGGTAGCTATTCCAGCAAAGGTCGTGGCGGCCAAAATCATGGAGGCGCTAAGCAAAAAAACATTGGTTCCAATTACATTCCAAGTTCAAATAACTCTTGGCGTGGAGAACGTGGTCGCGGAGGACGAGGAGGCATTTATAATAAATCAAATGTGGAGTGTTATAACTGCCATAAACACGACCATTATGCAAATGGGTGCAAATCAAAAGGTGATAATCATGCTGTCAATTGTGCTCAAGAAGACAGTAATGATGTACAAGATGAAGAGGATCATGCAGTACTAATGGCAACCATATCAAATGAAACTCCAAACAATCAGACTTGATATTTGGATACAAGTTGAACAAAAATCATATGTGTGGTCAGAAGGAGTTGTTTGCAGATTTGGATGACTCATTTCGCACAAAAGTGAAATTCGGTGATGCAGGTTCGTTCCGGTGACTGGAAAAGGGCGAATTCTTATCACATTGAAGAATGGTGATCACAAGTACATCTATGATGTTTTCTATGTACTTGATATGAAAAGTAATATGTTGAGTATGAGACTGTTGGTCGAGAAGGGTTATGTGATGCACATAGTTGAAAATAAATTCTCAATTTTTGATAAAAAAAGGTAATTTGATTCTTAAAACCTTTTTATCAAAAAACCGCATGTTTCCAGTAGATATTCATATGGGTGATTTCAAGTG
>Ga0123342_1002063_pt1 | contig 33738 bp, 18 predicted proteins | sample Turbeawhitnodule_FD_89960 | JGI IMG/M metagenome (GOLD analysis project Ga0123342, IMG submission 89960) | Root nodule microbial communities of legume samples collected from Mexico - Turtle bean Mexico white nodule | ecosystem: Host-associated > Plants > Roots > Nodule | place: Mexico: Nepantla... | reverse complement strand
TTCAGTCGCTGACTTGGGCGTCGGAGCGTGATCGGCCGCAGCGGCGCCGTTCTGTCTTTTGCAGGTTCTTGAGGTGAATCAAGGCGAAGGACCGAAGCTAACACGGCGCAGAAGTCGATCCAGGTTTGACGAGGCAAGGTTCTTGCGTCCCGGTCAACAGGCAGGATCAAAATCAAACAACCTGGGATCATCACATAGAGTGAATTAAAAAATTCAAATACTTTATACACACACACAACCAGCAACAAGGGTCTTCATGCATTCCACTTGGATTTGGAGATATCAAAGCACCTTATTCAAAGCACCTTGAATTTTTGTAACAAAACTTGTAGAAGTATCTATGGTGAAAAAACTACTTTTAGAATTTTTCACATAGTGATTAGAAAAAATCACCATTTTTTTAAGAAAAATACTCAAACACTACAAAAAAAATAATGTAAATAGTGACGATTTTAATATGATGGTTATTAAAAATTGTCATAATTATCTTTATAATACGACACTCTTATAATTGTCACCATTTCTACTCAAAAAGTGACATTTATAACTGCCATTTTTTCTCTCGCTTCTATTTTCATGAATTTTAAAATTAAAACTTATATTTCCAAAAAAAAAAATCTCTTCAAATCTTTGAAACCCTAATTTTCTTAGGATTTTCGTTTCTCTCTTTGAAGCTTCTATTTGAATCTCTCTTTGAGTGTGCCTTACTGTTTGACCACCCCCTCGTCTTCTTCGACAAACCACCACCAAGTATTGCTTCTCATCTTCTTATTCTTTGTTGATACCTCGACGTTCCCCTTACACCTTCTATGAGGGCTTCACTAAAAGAGGAAAGAGGGTTTTGGTCTCGTGTTTGAGGAGGTACGCACACACACTTTGCCATTACTTTTTCTTTTTTCTAACGTTTATTTTTAGTTTTGATCTATGTGAAGGTGTTGGATTCATTGCCTCTCTTTGGGTATTGTGTGGAATTGTTCACAAGTATTTTTTTTCTAGAAACTCATTCATTTATACTATCTGTTCTAACTAAAATTCATATGTAATTGTAAAATGAAGAGAGAATGATTTAGTGATATAACCTTTAGGGCTAGCCATGTGCAGAATACTCTTATCATTCACAAGCTTAGAAATGTCTCTACTTAGAACCTCCTTCGAAAGACAGAAAAAAAAAAAGCACCTTGTCTCATACCTACTACAAGGAAAAAAACCCACATAACTTCTATATATCCTAATAGAAAGCATAGCTGATTGAAGAATTGTACTAATCCAAGTAACAAATGAAGAAGGATGGAATCCAAAATGTGTCAAAACCAGCAATAAGAAATTCCAACTCAGAGTGTCAAATGCTTTATGAATATCAACTTTATAAGCCACATTACCTCCTCTAACCTTTTTAGAAAGCATGTTAATAGCTTCATAAGCAACACCAATACAATAATGAATATGTCTGCCCTGAAAAAACTCATATTGATTAGGAGAAATAATTCTAGAAGCCACCATAGCAAGCCTATCTACTAGTATTTTGAAAATGGTCTTAAATTTGAAATTGGCAACAACAATGAGTCTGAAATCTTCAATGGAATCAACACCTTGAATCTTAGGAATGAGAGAGACCACAATACTATTCATCCTAGGAAGAATCCAGTTTTGTTTAAAAAAGTTGTTGAACAACTTTGTAACCATCTATTCCAATAATCTTCCAACAAGAATGATAGAAAACATCACCAAAACCATCAGGACCAAGAGCAACATTTACATTAAGATTAAAAATAACATTCTTAATTTCCAAATAATCAGGGCATTTAATCAACATAATATTCTCCTCAAAGGAAACCATGGCAGGAATATAAGTACCAATAAAATCTTTCATATTGCCAGTAATCTAAGCATTATGATTAGAATCAACATAGAGATTTCTATAAAAATCCAAAATATGATCCTTAATGAGCTTAGGATCCTCAATAACACCATTATCAGTTCGTAATCTATGAATCCCACTACAATTATTTCTTACTTTTACCACAACATGGAAAAAAGCAGTATTTCTATCCCACATCTTTAAACTAGAGCATCCTGGCCTTCTCTTTCCAAAACAAGTATTGACAATGAAGGGCATGATCAAGCTCCTCTTTAGCAATCTTTTCTTAACAAATAAGCGTATCAAGAACTGGCGAAATAACAGTCTCTAAACTTTGTTGAATAGCAAGTAGGGAAGTCTACTTACGAATCAATTCATTCTGAACATTACCAAAAGAATTTTTATTCCATCTTCTGAGCTTAATTTTCAACCTTTTCAATTTATGTTGCAAAATATACAAAAGACAACCAACAACAGTATTTTTCCAAGAATCATGAATAAGTTTCATACACGAGTTATCTTGGAGCCACATATTAAAGAATCGAAAAGTGCTAGCCTTATGTAAATAATTACTAGAAGAAAGACTAGCAATAATAGAGGAGTGATCAGAACAATTTTTAACAAGAACTTGATAAGTACAAAAGGACCATTCATCTAGACACTTTTCATTACATAAAGATCTATTAAGCTTTCTATCAATTCTCTGTAACCCTCTCCTCCCATTACTTCAAGTATAACAAGGGTCGGAGAAAAGCATACAAGTAAGATTATTATTATTAATCCAATAAAGGAATTCATTACAAGAAACCTTATTAGGAGCAACCCACCTTTGCAATCATCAATCGGGAGAACAACATTGAAATCTTCCAAAAGTCTTCTAACCGAGTATGTGTTAGCTCCATAAACCCCTGTAAAGCTAAAGTATTTAGCATGCAAAAGACAATTTACAAAAATAAACAGAGAATTAACCAAGGAATTTTGGACAATATTTGGGACCGCCAAACACCAAAGCTTAGCACCTTTATTAACGATGGGAGAATTAGCAATCAAATGCAGATTAACAATTTTGAAAAGAACATTCCAAGCATCAGTGTAAGGCACAATGGGTTTCAACAATGAAAAGAAGAAGAGGATTATGTTTTTTAAGTATATTAAACAGGATCTCCACAGTTTTTTGGTTTGTCGGACCTCCTGCATTCAAAAAAAAAAACAAGAAACTTTCATTGCAACTTTTGGATGGATTTGCCCTAGCGGTTTTTTTGGATTTACCAACCCCTTTAGGCGGTCTCCCTGGTTTTCTAGTGGTGTTTACAATATCCTCCCTATTATCACTAGCATTCTCCTCAACCTCATTATGATCAACCCAAAATTTAGATGCCACCTGATTTGCTATAATTATCTATTCATTATGATGTAAATCAACAATTTGAGTCGGGATAGTTGGCTTACCAATATTAGAGCCACATGTCGCATCTGCATTTTCTAAACCAGCAAGGGATGAAATGTAGAGCTTTGGCAGCAAAGTGATTGGTCATTCATAAGAGAACTCTTCCTTGGTGGAGATGGAACAACAGCAGTATCAAAACACTGCAACACATGATTGACATCGATAGATTTGGAAGAAGTAACCTTATTAAGAACTATTGTAGCAACCTGTGAACGCAGATAATCTTCTGCAATAGGTGATTCTAAAATCTTGTCATGGTCAGAAAGGGTGTTTGACAAATTTTGTCGAGGCGATGACCTATCATGATCTTATGCATCTTCCAAAGGAGGCATGTCAGCAAATATATCCTCCCTTCCATCTATTTTATCTCAATAAGTTGCCTCGGTTGTGTCCCAACTTTAGTACCACCAGAAACTATGGTTATTGGATTACAGGCAGAACTATCAAAGATCTTATTCTGCAGATCAATCACTTAAATAGGATTTTTCTTTTTATACTCTTTATGTTGTTTATGAACCATTGAAGCCCCCATAGATTCCCCTACTCTCTATTATCTTCAGTAAATTTCTTGTTTTGAGAAGAATTATGTTGAGCACCAACAACAAAAGAATTTTGATCATTAAACACACGACACTGAGTGATGTGAGTTGATTTTAGGATTGGACATTTTATGGGTTTCACTTTGTTTAGGATTTTTCAAATTAGCAATTATGGCGAGAAACCCAAAGAAGATTCTCACTGGACACGAACTTAACCAAATGGTTAAGTGTGAAGGTTCACTTCTAGAGGGCAAAGAGAAAAACACAATATAGGGTGATGATGATGAGGAGCAAAAATTAAAATAACATAAGATGGAAGGAAGCAAGATGATGACCGAATAAAAAATGAAGAACAAATAAGCAATTGGAAATGGAATTATGGAAGGCGTAATGGAAGAAAGAAAAAGAGAAAGGTGAGAGAAAACTTATGGAATGGAAAATGGATCACGCCACTTGAAAGGATGGGAGCTTCCAAGATGAGTGGTGAAGAGCTGCCACTTGAAGTGCACTACACTCACAATATAAGACCCAAGAACCTTTAGGAGACTTAGCTCATTAAACACTCTGACATAGTTTCTTTTCTATTCAAAATTCAATGTGTAAATTACATGAGGCAAGACACCCTTTATATAGGAGAGAGTGACTTGGGGAGCAAAAGTGAAAGGGGTAGGGGTGTTATTTATGAGAAGCCTTCTAGAAGGTAGGTCAAAAACCCTAAACCTAGGTGCACTTGTCATGAAAGGTAGGCTTGGCACAAGCCCAATTTATGCTAAGTACACCCCCAATTTATGCTAAGTGAACCCTACTCTAGCTTATTCCTTTATTTAGACCCCAAAGTGAGCCCAATTTATTTACATAAACTTGTCTTGTGAAAAGACTAGAAAAAAGAACATATGATATTTTGGTTTATATCTGGTTCTTCTTCTACTGAGACTCTCTTGAGGTTTGGTGGGGCCTAGTCTTGTATGTTTGGATGACTGACCTGATTTTGAAGTGTTTGTTGTGTCCATAGTCATTTGCTTGTCGAGGTGGTTTGTATCACTGAGCAAGATCATGCCCAATCATCTTACAATTAGAGCAAAATAGAGATAGTCACTCATATTCAACATCAGTTATAAAAGCAAACCCTGAACGTTCAACCAAGAGCTTATTAGAAAGAAAGGATAAAAGACCAATATCAACAAGCACTCTAGCAAAAAAAACACTACTTGTTTTCATTGTATGATCATCCAAAGAGAAAAGGGTACTAATTCCTCTAGTAATAAAAAATATAGCACTCGATCTCCAATATTCTAGAGGCAAATTGTAAATTCGAACCCAGGCCTGGGTTTTATTGTTTTTCATAGTAGATGGGATAAAATCATTTGTCCAAGCAAACAGTGTCAAAAAGTTAGGAGATAACTACCATGAGCCACCCCCGAGAACACACCTCATGTCCTCTAAAGAGAAAACTCAAACTCATAGAAGCCTTTGCCAAGATATAACTTCCTATGGTCTGAGAGCTTTCCACACAAGCTGCAGTTGGTTAAATCAAGGTGTGTGAGGGGTTGGTCACCCTTAGATAAAATAATCCTCCCATGTAGGTGATTGTTGCAATCTTCAAGAGCCACCAAGTAATCTTCCTCCTCAACTCGAACAACAATCATGTCTTCCTTGATACAAGTGTAGGCAACTGAGACAAAGGGATGTCACAAGTATTCCCAAATCTAGGCAAAAAATTTCTTTATCCTTGTGTAGCATAGGATTTCTTAATTGAAAATCATTCTTGCTCTTGTATGGTGTGTTTGGATTAGGGAGTGAATTTAGAATGATTTGAGAGGAAAGTGAGGTTGTTTGGATTGAGGTATGTTAGAGTAGATTTGTGAAGAAAGTTTATTAAAGTTTGTAATTAATGTGCTATTATGAAAAAAAAAATTAAATTTTTTAAAATGTATGTAAGTTTCCAAATTTGATAAAAGAATTTAGAAATATAGATTAAAATTAAAATAAAAAATTAATATTAAATTTAATAAAAATATGTATTAATAATTAAAATCTTTTATTTATTATTTATTTTATTATAATATGAAAATTAATATTAATAGTTAATAAATAAATTATAAATATTATATATATATATATATATTAAAATAAAATTTGCATATATAATTAGTATATAATTTACTAACTTTTTTAGAAAAAGATAATGTAAACTCCTCTTTCTTTCCAAATCTCTTCATGAAAAAAAGAGAAAGTTTTAAGAAAAAAAGTTACATTATTTTTCGTGTTTTCATTCGTTTATTTTTTTTCGCATATTGCCGAGAAGCGTCATCCTAGTTGATTGGGATAAGTTCTGGATCGGATAGAATCAAACTTTGGTTGCACTTTCTTTTTCTTTGCAAATGTGGCCTGGATAGAAACAGGCCCTTAAACAATCCAGGCCTATAAAATTCTTAAACTTGCAAGACTTCCACACGCGTCGCCAATCCTTGTGGCACCGCTTACAAGCGGCGCCTTACTCCTGCTTGCCGAATGCACTCTGCACAAGAGAAAGACAGAAGCGAACTTCTTGCTGAATGCACAGTGCACCTACCGACTTCTTCCAAGACTTCTTGTTATTGTAACTCTTGTGTTTTCAATTACTTGCTAATCTAAGATAGTTTAAATCACACTTTAAAAAAGTTAATATAATTAATTACCTCGTCAACTTTTTGGATCACATAATAAATTATTAACATCGCGTTAACCCAAAAATGTCAATGCAAAATTTCATAAACTACCGTCAGACAAAATTTTACTTGGCAAACAAAAATAAAAATATCAAATTTTGAGATAGAAATATTAAATTATGATTATAATTTTACCTTTATAAAAAATTACTGGGAAATAATTAAAATAAACATTATCATGCATAACTATAACTCCCAAATTTTATAAACTCCCATTTATAAACACAAGGATTGATGGAGTACAAGCCTATCCCTTTAGTAGGATATTTATATAAAATTATCTTAAAGATGTTGATAAATAGACTTAGAAAGTTCTCTCAAAAGTAATATATAAAACTCAATCGATATTGATCATAAGAATAGAAACTCCTTATAATGTACTTGTGACAAAGTAGTGGATGAGATAAACATAGAAACAAAAGTTGTTTGATTATGAAGATAGATTATGAAAAACTTATGATTTAGTAATGTGTAATTTTTTATATTACAGGTGAAAAGACTCGATTTTTGTGAGAAATTAATTAAATGGATAAAAGATTATTTTGACTTAACAATAATTATTTTTGTTAATAATAGTCTCACTTATTGTGTCATAATTCAGTAATATTTCATAAAAAATACAAAAATATAGATGCTTATAGACTTTAATTGATAAAATAATTATAATTCAAACTTCGAATTTAGGAGTTTTAACATTTTTACATATTTAGTTATAAGATGAATATGAACGATTTAAACTCAATCTTATGTTATTTTTAGGAATTTAAGGAGGGATGAAACAAATGGATATAATATGAATAGATATATCACTTAGTCCATACCCAATTAGGTTAAATAGAAGACATGATGCATAACCCTAAACATCATTGGGAGGAATCAAAGAAGGAAACCCTAAAAGAGACCGTCGTCAAGTAGAAACATTCAGGATCTTCTTTTCTTGTTGTCTATGTTTGTAATAGGCACCATGAATGACTAATTCTTTCATTTGGGATTGAGAGTAATTTATTCAAACTCTTATGTATTAAGGTTATATTTATCTATAATATTTAGTTCTTGATTGATATTATCATTTTATTCTCAAAGCTTGAAACTATTCATAATTTTGATCCTTAGATTTGACCGAAAAGTACTTCTAAGCATCTGACCTAAGCAATAATGCTTAACATATTTGAATGCTAGGAATAAATTTGAAATGTTAAATATGCTTAACATAAGGAGTTTTTATAAATATGCTAGGAATTGATATGAATGATTTTATATGGGCATTAATGTCAATCAAGATGAAATGTTATATGTTTTAAACCAATTGAATATATATGAATCTATAAGAAGATTGTATATAAGAAGATGGTAAGAAAAATGAAGATTTTTTATTATCTTGTGTGTGTGGACCAATTGAATATATATGTGATTATCTTGAATTGTTCTCTAGTGAAGCTGCCCTTTACATATTTGGGAATTCCAATTGGGGGAAACCCTAACAAGGGGAAGTTGTGAGATTCATGTTACTTAAATTTTGGAAAAGATTGACGAGATGGAAAGAAAAAAAAAATTATCTTTTGTTAGTAGACTTTGTATGACCAAATTTGTTATCATAAAACTTACTTTACTGTTTCTATCATTTTTCGAAGTTCCAAAACAGGTATCAAAAGAAATTACTAAAATACAAAGACAATTTTCGTGGTGATGGAGATCAAAAGGTAAGAAAATAGTATGGGTGAAAACGTCGAATTTGCAAAGCAAAAGAAGTAAGAGGTCTAAACATAAATGAAATGCAATTATTCAATAATGTATTTATAATTAAGTGGAAGTGGAGACATGCAACTGAAAATCATGGACTATGGAAAGATATATTAGAATCCAAATACGAAGACTAGAGAATGATTAACCATGATAATCAGGGAATATATGAATTGATATGGTGAAGAGATTTGAAGAAAGTGATCAGGGTGCGATTAAGGGTGGCTTGACAACAATGTCAATTGAAAACTTTGGAAAGTAAACAAAAATTAGATTTTGGGAAGACGGTGGAATGGAGAGATTTCATATGTTGAAAATACCCAATATTATACCATAGTTTCAATTTCAAGAAAGCTTTGGTATCTGAAATGGAGATATGGATTAACAACACATGAGAATGGAACATGTTATGGAAGAGAGAAGTGTTTGGATGAAAAAAAAAACTCCTCTAAATGCTCTTATGTTAGAATTGTCACCAAACATACCCAAAAACAAGAGCATGATACTTTGTGGAAGAGAGAATAATATGGAAAATACAATGTCAAATTTATACAAATCATTTAAGAATAGTAGTAGTGTGGAAGAAAATATTTCCTTGCATTCTATTTGGGAGATGAAGCAATTCTAAGTGTTATACACTTTGTTTGGAAACTGAGTTTGAATTGTGTAGCAATAAAAGATAATATTAGACATAAAAAAAGTGCAGATACTTAGTTGATTATGTGCAATATCAAAAATAAATTTTACTGTTCTTGTTTCCCTGGTCCACATAATAAAGGAAATAAATGGAAGGCTATTTCTATGGTTATAATAAGATGTACATGGGAGTAAAGAAATATTGTGCAATTCATAAATGGTAAAGAGGATAGGGTGAAAATATTTGAAACTAATAAAAAGTACTTAGATCAAATTTTGCATACTCTAACTGTTGTATAGACACACTAACTTGCATTAGAGGGATAAAAAATAACATTAATTTATACTGCCTCAAATGCCTATAGTGGGGGTTTAGATTCAGACCATCAAAATAGAATGATATTTCCACTAATAAATGTGATCTAAGTTAGGAATGTGTTTTATGAGGTGAGTTAGAGAAATAAATAAGATATATGAAGTAGGGTGTGAATGAAAGACAAGTTGTTGATACCGTAATAGAATTAGGTCGTACATAATTTTGACAATATTAACTTAGAGAATCTAACATCAAATACTCAACCATAAAAATATCATTACAAGAAAATCATTAAATAGGAAAAAATAATAATTAATTGTTATAATAACTTAATTATATACCATTTTAAAAACTAAAAAAATATATTTCTAAATTAATTTATATTATTTTTAAATAGTTTCTAAATTGATATCTAATTAGCAACCAAAGTTTTTGCTACCAAATTTAGAATCTAAATTATTGGTAGTTAAAACTTTAGTAGTTAATTAAATACCAGTTTAAAAACTATTTAACAATAATAAAAACTAATTTAAAAATAAAAAAATTTATTAATTTTTAAAATAATCTTTAAAATTTATTCATTATAATAACTAATTATTTTTCGTATTTAAAATTAATTTTTATTTCATAATTTTATCACAGTGTATTTTACGTTGATTTTGATTAAAAGGTCATAGAAGTTGGTAGCCTATGAATTTTAAAACGAAACAGTGTGTGCATCAAATCATCTTCAAACATTTTCTCTGAAATATACTTTTTATGCAACAATAGTTGAAAAATGAAGTAATAGTAAATTAACATTTTAACTATACAAAATAAAAATAAAGTATATATTTAAAATAAAATAAAATATATACAATGTTAACCGCCTTTATTTGTCAAATCTAAGTACTAATAAAGTTATATAATAAAGGATAATAATAAACCATATTAATACCGAGAAATATTATACCATCTTAAAAAAATAAAAATAAACTGCATAATAATATGATTTCAAACGGAGTACACTAAACACGTTTAGAAAAATGTCACCATGTAATAGAGGATTGTAATATAATTAAAGTTTTTATATTTAAAAAATTACCTTATATATTTGATAAATGCATTGTTGCTGGTGAATGATATATTTCTTAGAACTAATGCCTTAAAATATATTTAGCAGTAAATCTTCAGTAAAAATCTTAAATATAATATTTATTATTTAGAATATCTTATATTAAAAAATAATATTTTTATTGTGAATTTTTTTATAAGAATTATTAAAATATTCAAAATGATAAAAATATTGCTTTTTTTTTTATGTTTTCTGCTATTTTTTTTATTGTAAGACTTAAAAAAGGTTACTTAATATCTTAAATTGAGATTCAATGTTAGAAAAAAAAATTAAATGAGATCTTATATATTTTGAGTATTTAACATAGAATGATCTATTAAAATATAATATAGGATTTTAAAATAAGATCTTGTATTAAAAATATTTTTTTTTAAATAGATTGTGTTATATATGTGTTCTCATGTAAGGGTTAGGACTTAGAAAACTATTGAGAGGATTCTTTTATTTCATTCTATCAGTTGGTCGTACAGTCCTTAAGCTCCCTTCTTTGTCGTCTCCTCGCTCTACTTTCCTAGCATCGGTTCTCGGTTTTTTCGTAATCCAGACTCAGAGGATACTTGCAGAAGTCATTCTAACACTCAAGTCAGTGAAGACGTTCGGTACTCGGTTCCTAAAGCACTTTATATGATGACGTACCTGATTCTTATGTGCTATTTATATTATCTTTGGTGGACTTTCCTTATTGGTCCAAATTAAGGAATTAGATCATGTTTAAGGCACTTTACCTAACTCTTAATCACAGATTAACTTTATTGACCTTAATTAAGCGTAATTAAACTTGTATTATCGGTTGGCCTACAAACGTAAGCTTTAAGAACCTTATATTGACCAACTGATGACACCAAAATGTAATATGTACAATATCAAATATATTAGGTTTGATGGTTATTAATTATTTATGAATCCGTTATTGTCAACAATTAGGTTTGATGAGTATTAATTATTTATGACATGTGGATATTGGTATTTAATAGTTTGAGGATGGGAAAACTAACTTGGAACACAACATGTCGGTTTTGAATGAAAAATAGCTTTGAAAATTGAAATAGAATAAGTCATGATCAAATTTTGAGGAAAGTAGCCATGCCTTTAGGGAATTTTCTTTTCGTAAGTAAATCTAAGATTAATTGTTTGTATATTTTTTTCATTAAAATTTTTCAAATGAATAAATAATATTTTTATAATATAATGTCATATTATATAAACTATCATTTATTAGATTAGAAATTTTTTTATTTAATTTACGACTATTAATTTTATCTACTTATTTGACTTACTATTTGTTCTTGCCGGTTGACTTGGTCGTCGGTTGACTCTAGGAGCAGGTCGTGACTTCGTTTGTGTCTGCTGGATTTTGTTCTTTCCTTGTGATGTTGGAATGTGGTTATGTTTGAAACAGAAGGGGACCCTACCTGTTGATTACACTCCAACGATCAAGTCAGTACTGGGCTAAGAAATAATGAGTAAGTAAATAGTTTCAGTCTTAGAAACGGGGTACCTTTACCAGGGATCTCAAGTTCCTTTTACAAACTATTTTGGTTTCCTCATTGTAACAACCCTCCTCTCACGAGAACCTTATCTCGAGTGAAAATAAGTTTGATGGGAGGACATTTAGTTACGTTGTTACACAATCTTAGTATAACAACCGCACAAAATCTTCCTCCTTGGAGTGCACAATCTTAACAACATGGCTGCCAAGGTACCAACTCATGTATCAACATCATGGGACCCATCTGTCACTGTAGACGTTTTAGCCTTTACATATCATGCATGCAGTTTACCTCTGAAAACCCTAGCGCTCTTGGGCCTAGGCGTTTCTAATGGGTATTTACTTGTGCTAGACCCAAATCTATACTATACACACCACATGCACTTTCACTGATCAGGCCTTACGTATATATGGGTTTCAACACACACATTCTTGGGACCCACTTATGTGGCCATTATCTCGACCAGACCACTGAGCTGACCTGCTCCCCACAAGTGTCGATGTCCGATCACCTGAGCACCGAACCCAACGCTCTGGTCCAATACACTATCATTTACAACTTTAATAATTATATATTTTACTATTTTAATTAAATTATTTAATATTTTTTTATTTTAATGTTAAACTGATTAAATAAGAATTAAAAAGAATATTAAAAATGTTTAAGAATTTAAAATACAATTTTTTTATGATCTATTGCAATAGAAGCAAATTGATAGAAATGAAAAACTTATCTTATATATAAATACAAGGATGTTTCTTAAGTAAAGTTAGAATATTAGATGTGTTAATTAATTTTTAAACAATTATATCAATTACTAATTAAACAAAGTTACACAAAAATAGAGTAAAATTTCTATACATTAAAAGTTATATTAATTCTTAACTTGTAATTATAAAACTTAATTGCTTAATTTTAGTTTTATGACATTCATTTTTTCTACTTTTAATCGATTTTCTTAAGAAATCAAGACATTTTAAGAAAAAAGTATTAAATTTATATGATCTTATTCTGTCACTTCTATGCAAAAATACATTGAAAATGAAATTTGTTGTTAACACAGTGAAATCGACAAGAAAATTGAGGTTTAGATATTTTTATTTGTGAAAAACTCCTAATTTTAAAGATATTGTGTAAATTTGAACATTGTTAAGATACTTTTGTTAAATACAAGAGCTTTTCATAATATTTGTTTTTTTCTTCTAAGGGATGAGTGCACTTCCATAATATGGGCACGTTGCCCTTTCAACTTCTAGCATATCTTCATGGATATTCTTTTCTTGAATCTTGATGTACCTTCTTCTTAGGTTTCCATGTGTGAAGGTATTTGTGAAGGTATTTTTAATAATTTAGTGAATTAATGTTCAAGTGAGATAATACATAATGAATAAATAATATATGTTTTAAAATTATCATATTTTAATGAATTTTTATTTATAAATATGGTTTAATAGGTTATTAAAAAATTTGTGTTAAACTAATTTGATCATTTATTATATAAAAATTAATTTTAAAGATAAAAAACAATTAATTATTATATTAATTAAAATTAAATACTATTCTACAAACTAAAAATTAATTAAATACTAATTTAAAAATTAATTTATAAAATTTTATTAATAATAAAAACTACTTTAATATTAATAAATTTTTAATTTATAAAATAATATCTAATTTAATTAATATAGGAATTAATTATTTTTTAAAATTTATTTTTATTTAATTATTTATTTTTTAGTAGTAATTTTTAAATAGGATATATTTTTTCACTTAGACTCAATACAATGACCCTTTAATAATTTAAAAATAATAAAAAAATTGAACATGTAATTTTAAAAGTGAAGATATATTATTAAATTTTAATTTTGATTTTAGGTAAAGTTATTTGTTGGATAAATAAATATAAATATATATTTTTTTTTACATTTTGAAATTCGAAACTTTTTTATTCTTAAAAAATGTTTAAAAGATTAAGTGAAAAATTTCTATTTAAATTGATATACATTAACTGATTGTATTGTACGCTTATTATATTTTATTTTTATTATAGTTTTTAAACTAAATAAAATAATTGGATTTTCTACAAATTATGTGTTGTTATAATTTTTTAATTTTTTTAAAATATATATAAAAAATTATTTAAATAATTTGTTTATTATAACAAGTATTAATATTTTTCGTTTTTAATATAATAAAAAATAACAACCTTATTATAAAAACATTAATTTTTTTAATTTTGTTTAATAGTTAAGATAGTTGGGCTTTTACTAACTACCACGTGTGTATTTAAGACAAGATTAACTACCCTGCTTGTTGAAAAGTTGGAGTAACACAATTTGATATGAGAGAATAATAAAAATTTTCTTTCTCCTTTTTCCTCTGTGATATTTATTTTGTTTTTCCTTCACCACTATAAAACTTCACTTTCATAACATGACAACTCGTGCTCGGCTTCCTTGGTATTTCGCAGTCCAACTTTGTTGTTATGTGTCGGACACTAATTTCCTTCAACCAAATACCTCAAACCTATTGACATTTCTCAATCATTCTATTTTTTTTTTCTTTCTAATTTTAATTTTCCACTGGAATTGAAGCTGTGGCAATGACACAATTGGTGTGAAGAGTGAGCAAGGTGATTGTGCTTCCTTTGGTCTTCTAATTTTCTCTTCGCTTTCTGGGGTGCCATTCCCCTTATTTGCTGTGAATCTTTTCTGGGCACTTTCCACTACTCTTGTTCTGGGTTTTCTCTGCCATAGGTTGGAAGGTGGAGCTTGTTCTTGTGTTGAAGGTGAACTCAAGCTTGATACTTCATCTGGGTCTTGTTATAGTTCCATAAAGTTTGGACTTTATGCTTACCAAACCTTCTTTGTGCTTAAATGACTGGTGGGTTTTGCCAGCTGGCTAAGTGTGCTTTTTTCAAAGCTTTCAATTATTAAGTGATGTTTTGGTCTTGGTCTTCTGAGGCCCACGTGCCATGCTTATGAAGAGTTAAAAGCAGAAACTGGTACATGTCTTCATGAGCTTGAGGTTAGGAGGGTTTGGTTGTTTTTTTTTTCTGTGGTAAATTCGGGTGTGTTCAGAGGGTGATGCTGATTTGATTTGTTGTGTATGATGAGTTTGGCCAGATTCTGTGATGGTCAGTAATGGGATTGAATATTCGTCCAAAGTCTAAAGAATCATTAGAAGGTTTTGATTGCAAACGAAAGGAAAGAGCTTTGTCAGATGGGACACGACGAGTTGGTGACAGTTGAAAACGTATCCGGAGATAAGCTTGAATCAACTGCTTCTGAGAAGGAAGAGAATTGGAGTGAAAATTTGAAGCAGAATTCTTCAGAGGTTAATTGTGCACTTGGAGTAGGTAAGTGCCCCTAAGCTCCAAGGAAATGATTCTTTCCTATTACGTAGTTGATGACTGTGCAATAGGCATTAGAATTGTTGTAAAGTAGGTTACAGAAAGTGTTTTCAGTCCATGTCAGCCTCTTTTAGGCTGTTTTCTGCTGAACTAACTTTTTTGCCCAAGTATGGTTGGCACACTCTATATTTAAGGTAGATTCTGATGTCACAACAAAAAAGTTTTCTGGCTTTGTACGATTAATGTGCAACTTTGCAGAGAGTAATTTGGCAGTAGCAGAGCTGTAATAGTATTTGAGGATTTGACCCTGACAAGGGGAAAAATGAAGAGTTGAAAATGGAGGAGTTTGTGAAAGTTTGGGACTCACAAGAAGCGAGACATAGATTGAGAGGGGAGAAGGGGAAAGGATTTAAAAGGAGTTCTATAGGATCAAGGGCAAGATTTAGAAATTGCTTTATGAATTGAAATCCTTTAGTCATTGCTTTTATGCATTTATCATTGTTTTGTTCTGTCTAGGACTTAAGTTACTTTGCTTGTGTAAAATGCGTTATCCAAAGAGGAAAGTTCTATAAAGTATCCAGTTTACATTTTGTTTGACTTTCACAAATTTAAATGCCACATTTTGATCAAGTTATTTTCATCCTCAGAAGCAACCTTTAGAAGGAATTTTGTTTTTTCATATATCTATTGGCTTTGACTGATTCATGTGGCTGACCCTCCTAGTCTTGATTATTATTGTGCTTGTCTACCTCCTATCTTGGTTATATGCTGTATTGAAAGGCTATAAGCTGTAGGCCTTGTACCTTTGACTATTCTTTCTTGATTCTTTTGAAGATTAATTTGATGTTTTATATTGTTTAAATTTGCTCTCAAAGGTTTGGACCATTTCATCCCAGAGCCTGTTGGAACTGAGAGTAACCTGCTTGTTGCTGCTTCTGATGAGATTATGTTTTCTAAATCAATGATGGAATTTTGGGATTCTCCAAGGCAAGACCTAATAGTGGACAGGCTATCAGAGTGTGAGAAGGTAGGTTCCTGTGTTATATCTTGTGTGTGTGAATTGGTAACTAAAAAAGAATGGAAAGAGAACTTATGAACTTATTCTCTTTGTTTATTTGTTACTTCCTTTTTCACTCACTCATTCAGCAAATGCACTCTTTAACTATTTTATTGTTTCAATTCCTTTGTGCTGAAATAGAGACTTCACATACTCAGATAAAACTATTGATTTTATTTTATGAGACTTATGGCGAAGTTGTTTTATCTATTTATAGTTTGTAGTCATCACACTGAATATTATATATCATATTGTGATATATATGAAGTTATTTTATATTGTCTCTGCATCTTTAGTTTGATACAGATTATGACTCACAATACTAAGTTAACATTGTGATTCACAGTTTGGATAGCAGTAATTAATTTGTTTTTTTATTGGAAAGATGTGGTGTTTCTAGTGGCTTAAGGTGTGTTTTGAGATAGCTGTGAAAATTAGATGTATAATTGTTAAAGTTGATTGTAGTTAGAATCAATATTTGTCTGGATAAATATACTGCAAAGTAGTTTTAAGATGATTAGTTTTGCTTGAATGCAACAAAAAAAATCAATTTTTACTTAAGAAAAACAGTATGTATTAAGGTTTTTAAAATCGGATGATCATAGAATCCTTCAAGACACTAATTTAAGGTTTAATGGTTTAATTATGATTGAACTGCTGTTAATAAAATAATGATAATAACTAAATTATACATAAAATAGTAAAGGATCATAATATCATAACTTCATAATAGTAAAAACTAAAACTAAAAGCTTATTTGTGTAGGTTCTTAACATTTAAATAAAATACATACAGAAGTTCAAATTAAATATATTACAATACTTGTTTATGAATAACATTAATAACAGGATTATATTTGGTATCAAAAAGAACATGAGAAATATTTTAGATCTATCTTTTTTAAGAAAGAAAATTAAAAAGATGTATCAAATATTTTCTTTTAGCACACTATAAACCAGTTTGTTGCTGGTATTTGACCGGTTTTTTCGGTTCTTTGATCAGTTTTTCTTTAAACCACTGTTATGATTTATTTAAATGGTTTACTTGATTACCTATCCGGTCCGACCAGCCAATTTTGTCTAGTTTTTAGAACACATGTCTGTGTGAAGCAGAAAGGAAAAAAAACAGATTCATGAAAACAATTTAATTTTCAGAAATTTTACTAAATTTCAGATGTCCCAAATATCTAGCTTATTTTGCAAACAACTTATTTTTCGTAAAAATAACTTTTTCAAACATGCTCATAGTATCCAAATATTTGAAATTTAGTTCAATATTACCTCTTCATATTAATACTTCATAACTTCTCATCGGTAAATGTAATGTGTTCATGTTGTTTTCCTTTTCTGCTGAAATTGAAGCACTAAGAGTTTTATGGCGCCTTAAAGCCTTTAGGTTGCATGCCTTTGTAGCTTTCTTCTTGAAATATCCGTGTTTGTGATTTATGCGTTAGAGTTTCCAAATTCTCCTGATTGGTGACAACACTTTTGTGTTGTTTCTCAGCAAAAGCTGCTTAACCTTGTGAAGATACAAAATGATGGGACTGTTGAAGTTGATCTGGAAAAAGATGCAGCTCTTGTATCAGAATTGTTGAAGTTTCAATCTTTTGAAGAGTCAACAATGAGTGCAAGTGTTGTTTCTGAATCAAAAATATCAACTCCCTGGTTACAAATTGTCATGCTTGTGGTTGGGACTAGAGGCGATGTACAACCTTTCCTGGCCATCGCAAAAAAACTCCAGGCATGTTTGAACATTTCCACCCAATTCTTCCTGGTGCACATGAGAGCAGAGATGTCAAATAACTTTGATTTGTGTTATTATTGCTTATTGTATTTAAAATAAATGTTTCTGAGATCTTAATAAACATTTGCTGGAGAGAGTTAATTCTTTCTACCTAATCTAATATGCTGTGCTACATGGGTGTATTTTTGACTTTTTAGTTTGAGGTCATTACTTTTTCCCCTTTACAGTGATAAAATCTGTAGGCACTGTTACTGGTTATCCATAGGCCAACTTTGGTTTATACCATTCTTTAGCATGGTCAGGTGTACCTTTTGTTTCTATTGTATAAACTCTAGAAATAAAAAAAAAATGTAAACTTAGATGTTGTTGTATTGGTATCTCCATTCTTTATGACATGGGCATTGTTAGGAACAAAGCAATAAAAAGGAGATGAGAGAGAAAAGAAATGACATAAAAATTTAACTTTTTTCGGCACATAATGTGAGCTTACCTGCTTCCACGACTACATATGATGTATTTGATTTTAGTGTGCTTAAAAGCTTTACAATGTGTTGCTTATATAGCAATATAGAAAACATTATCTCCCAATATTATATGATGGGAACTAAAACCAAACATCACAACACTAACAATTCTTTCACCTGTAGTTTGATTTACATCATCACCTAGAGTAGTGCCTTCACCATCAATTATCCTCGAAGGCCAGTTGAGGCAGTACTAGGCCTTAACTTATCCATTGTGATGGTGTTAGTCAACATATTAGCTGGATTCTCTGATCTTGAGATCTTCAACAACGACAAATCTCCATCACTTGTAGATCTCTTGTAAAATGATACTTCAATTCAATGTGCTTGCATCTAGAACGAAGTTTTGGATATTTAGCAAGACCTATAGCACTCTGATTGTCACTAAATAATGGAAAATCATCTTACTCCTTCCCTAATTGTTTGAGAAGGTTCTTCAACCATATCATCTCCTTGGTTGCTTCTAAGATAGCCACGTACTCAGCTTAAATTGTTGAGAGGGAGACTGGGCCTTGGAGTTTAGACTTCCAACTGACAACAGTACCACCCAACAAAAAGATGAATCTATTGTGCTCTTTTTACTGTCTAGATCTTCCAAATCTGCATCAGAAAACCCTTGTAAAGTGGGATTGTTTCTTCTGAAAAACAAAGGCATCCTTGAAGTGCCCTTTAGATATCTCATGATCCACTTCACACTTCCAATGCTCCTTTCCAGGATTGGACAGAAACCTACGCAGAACTCTCATTGCATGTGCTATGTCAGGTATGGTACATACCGTAACCAAGCTCCCTATTATAGATGCATATGGTACTTTAGATGTATAACTTTCTTTTTCATCTATTTGAGAAGATTGCCTCTTTGAAAACTATAAGTGAGTTCCCAAAGGGATATTCACAGTCTTGGCATCTCCAACATTAAACCTATTAAACATTACAATTAACATGTTGTCAACATTTGTAAATTGTAATTATGTTTTCACTCTTATACATTGAATAACTCTATTGTGGTTTGGTACCTCAAAAACAAAAGTATGTTATTACTGAACATGCAAATTTTACAAAGATTAAACATATATGAGGATAAATTACAAACTCTCTCACACAACTTTTACAAGGATAAAGTTGCAAACCCCTTCTCAAGACACAACTACCTAAGTCCCAATATACCCAAGCAACTATTGGAGTTGTGGTGAAAACACTCAAATTAACTCTTCATTTTTATTTTAGTTTCCTACTTCTTCTTTCTTCGTATTATAGCATCGTTCTCGATGACACAAACTCATAAACAACGACACTCTCTCCTCGCTACATCCACAAACACTCAACAAAAGTATTTTATTACTCTACGTACAGTCTTTACAAGGATAAAATTGCAAACTCTAAAGACACATAACTACATAAGTCCTAATACACCTAAGAAACTATTGAGTTGTGGTGAAAACACTCAAATTAACTCCTCATTTTTATAATAGTTTCTTATTTTTTTCTTCTTCATATTCCTCAATGTTGGATTTTGGTGAATATCCACCTGAGAACAACAAACACTTGGGATTTATCACATATCTTCTCAGTTTCTCTCTTCTCAACATGGTATTTGAGCGGTACTGTCCACTATGACCTGTTTTGTTTTGTCACTGATATGTTATTAGGTCATGACTTTTTCCCTAGACATATTGGCCTCAACTGTCACTTTGAGTTTCTACATACTATCAAGAATCTAACTAGAAAGGAACCCTAATCCGTGTTGTCCCTTTGAGCCTACTGCTTGTAGGTGTGTTTTTTCTAGTCATGTGCATATTTTTGGTTTTTGTTGTTTTTTACCATGTTTCGCTTTTTCTCATGCTGGTGACATTATTCATCATTGGCGACCTTCTAATAAGAATTTTCTAGCCGGTGACCACCACCATTACCATTGTCTGCATTTTTGCTCTTTGGTAGTTGTTGAACTCTCTAAGCAATTTGCTATTCGATAAGTGTTCTGTCCTTTGAGCATTTTTTGCACCCGGAAACTTCTGCACCCTCCGAGCATTTCTTTGCTATCCAGTAAGTCATTGGAGCAATTTTTGCTTTTTGGTCATCGTTGTGTCCTATAGGCATTTTTGCTCTCCGATAGTTGTCAGGTTCTTCAAACATTTTTGCACTCTGGATGTTGTGTCCTTCAAGCAGTTTCTGTTCCCCCCGTCAGCTGCAGTACTCGGAAAATTCAAATATTTTATGCAATGTCTATAGTAGCTCCAAGGCTTAGGTTATCTCCTTCTTTTTCTCTGTGTTGGAGTTACTGTGTGCAGGCCCAAAACAGGCTTTGCCTTTTAATCTTATTCCTAATATCTGTCTCCTGTACTCGAGCAATGAATTATACAAGAATTATTTTTGTATATAAACATTCATGTTGCATATCGGACTTGAGAGATCAATGACATTTGTTGAAATTATGTTTTAGCCTTTTAGGTGCAGAGAGAGAACAAAGACAAACAATGTGAGTTTGATATTGACTTGATTTGCTGTGATTTATTATAGTGTGATGGTATGCTCTTCACAAAACCAAAAGCACTAGCCCTTATTTTATACGATTCATAAACCTAACTAAATAGGAAGTAAATCATGACATAAGGAAATATGTACCAATATGTAATAAATAATGAGGAGATAGGCAAACTAATCCTAAAAGATAATTTAGTAAATTCTAAAATATGATCAAGATTTTGAATATTTTCATATTTCTACAGCTTTGAATTTCAAACATATTTACTGTCACTTGATTGTTATCTTCCTTCCCAAGAGCTTTATTAACTTCTTTTTGACATTATATACTCACATTCATTGAAGTTTTCCTCTGATCTCATTCCCTTACCGTTGCATTTGTTTTATACATGTCTTTGCCAGGTATGTTTAGTTAATAATATTATAATACACCGTTACTTATAGATCTTGATATCTGATCTGTCTGTATCTTTCATGAAATGTCAGTGGCTATGTTGTTAATGCAACAAAAAGGCATGGCATATTATCCAAGTGTTTAATTCAGTTATATTTATTTTCCCGTTGTTGTGATGCAAGTATATTTCCCTAATTACTGTCATTAGATTTGTGCTTCTGGTCTTATTTGAGAGATTGCAAAGTCATGATTTTCCAATTGCTGTTAATGATTTCTACATCAAAACCTTCTCGAATTCTGATTTTTTTTTGCAGGACTATGGTCATCGTGTTAGGTTGGCAACACATGCTGATTTTGACACATTTGTAAAGAGTGCTGGTGTTGATTTCTATCCGTTGGGTGGTGATCCTCGTGCTTTGGCAAGATGTAAGAGGTTCCTTTTTAATGCTGGCCTTAATATCTAATCATTTCACTTTTTAACATACCTAGACCTTTTAGCTGACGCTTAGGACTACTAGGCTTGGTGCATGTATACTATGGTAGGTGGCACTCTTAATGGATCTAGGCTAGCTTCTATTACTATCTTAAAATATGGGTTTAGGACTAATTAAATCCTACAAATTGGTGTATAAGGTGAGAGTTACTTCCATTTGCTAGCTTTATCTTTAACTGATGTGGAATCTGGGTTTGTTCTTTACATCTTAACTAAATGTTTTGTAATTATTGAAGTCTTAAAATAATCTCTTCTCATATATTAGAATAAAAATAGCTGAAAGGGTAGTTAAAAGCTGAAAACCTAGCTGATAGTTAAGAATCTAGCATAAAGGTTAAAACTGAGAATCTAGTTGAAAGCTGAAAGCTAAAAGGCTAGCTGAAAGTTGGGAAGTCATGCTAAAATTGTTTGGTAAAGGTAGTTGAAAGTTATAAAATATGATTATTATTGAATCCAATTTTAATATTAGGTAATTATGTAATTTTAATAATTATAAATTTAATTTCTAATATATTTTAATTTTTTTATAATTTAATTTTTCATACAAATTAAATTTCAAGTAACATCTGTGTAATATTTTATTCGTCATTATAATTTAAAATAGTTATCATTTGTTAATAAAATAATATTTTATTAAAAATAAAAAAATTAACTGAATAAGTAAAACAATAATAAACAAGTGTATGATATTTTTGATCAGCAACAAAAAATATACATAATAGGAAACACTAGGGTTATGTACAAAGCTAAAACAAAGAGAAAGGAAAGAAAAAAACAAAAATTACATCAAAACCATGGTGGACAGTGCTGCTACCTAAAACTATCCCAGCAACATAAGTCATATCACAACCCAAATTAGCATAAATTTCTTAATTCCTCCCAGCCCTTAATGCAAACATAAGTCATACATACCACAGCCCGATTTACCATAAATTTCATAGATCCTCCCAGCCCTTACAAAGCAAATAGTAGTGGTAATATATAGACAGCAAGGATCAAGATTACAACAATGTATAAACAGGGTCAGTCGTGGGCCAAGTTGAAAAGCATAAGACTAATAAAATGTCTCATACCGTTGCATTAAAATTACTGCATTTAATTGAATCTTCCTTCCTCCCTGCTATGTGGTTTACCCAGATGTATAGTATTTGTATAATGGTGTTACCACTTAATTGCATCATGGCCATCCCATCGTACCCCCTGACGGCAAATTAGTCAAGTTGTCCTGCAATACATAAAACAGAAGCAACCCACAGCGAGCACACACCAAAGGGCATAAAGCACAGAGCAATATAGAAGAATAAGATTCTAACCTTGTAAACATTTTATGCATTGTTGGGGGCAAAAACACCAGTCAGAATAAGTAAATTGTGCTTTTGGTATTTTATTTGTGAGCCAAACCTAGGCTTTGACTTGCATCATTAAAGATCTGCTCATGGTCCACTACTGCACCCCTAACAGAATGTTGTTCCTATGAATCCATATTGACCAAACAAATGTCACCCACATGGTTTTCCAATAATTAGTTCCTTTCTTAGTCAATCCTGGCACCGTAAACTAATTTAAATGTTGTCTAGCATGGCTGTGGCATACTGATTTTATGCCAGTCCACTCATCACACAACTTCCAACTCCTCCAAATCACTTTGCATTCAAGTGTATCATTAAATCAATAATAAAAAGCGTGTAACAGTAAAACTATAATCCAAAAATAGTTATCACTACCAAACACTACATTTATCTTCACTGAATGTTAAATATAAAACTAGTCCTGAACCTTGGTCTGAGGGTTTAAGTTTTTGGGATTGATGGCACTTGTGATATATTTGAGCCTTTATGATTAAATTTTCAAGTTTTCAATCCTTCTCACTCCCATTCTTCTGATAGAAAGTTGAATTTTTTAACTTTTGATAGGGTGGGCCTATGCATTGTTCGTGCTTTAAGCACATGGGGCTTTCATACTAGGGTTCATCCTAGATACAAATCAATCATAAGCTTTCACATAATATTTTAAACTTTTAGAAGAGTTGGTTTTTGAAGTATGCTAATTGAATTATTTCTGTAATAGATATGGTGAGGAATAAAGGTATAATCCCATCTGGTCCAACTGAAATATCTATCCAAAGAAAGCAGCTGAAGGCTATTATAGATTCTCTTCTTCCAGCATGCATAGAACCTGATTTGGAAACTGGTGTTCCATTCAGAGCTCAGGCCATTATAGCCAATCCTACTGCATGTGGTGAGTGGTTAAAACCCAGCAGATTATTGCATTGTGTATTTCTTTATGCATACCTTGATTTGTGTATTTTACTCCAATTAATATTAGCACTAATTGTTTAGTGGACCCTATTCTTGGTAAGGAAAAAAATGAGCCTTTAAAAATGACTGCTAAGATTAAATTATGAAATTCAGGGCCGATCATTTTGAAATTGTGAAGAACGATGTTATTGTTTTTCTCAAATTCTTGAGAGTGATTGAATTGCACTATATTTTTCCCCTAGCGAAGATTCTTTTCGTTTTACAAGAGTATGCTTGTTTGCTTGTTTAATAGCTCTTTTTTTTGTAAATTTATCTGGTGCAAGGGTTTTGAATAAAACAGATAGAATTAACATGTGTTTTGGCTTGCAGGACATACACACATTGCTGAAGCCCTTGGGGTGCCCCTTCACATCTTCTTCACTATGCCTTGGACGTGAGTTTAAATTGTTTATAACCTGAGTAAAAACTTTACACTAGATCACTTTAAATACGGAAAAAAATATAAGTTTGGTCAAAAGATAGAAGTGTACTTCCTGATTTTTTACTTAATTATTAAAATTTTAAAAAGTACACAAACCTTCTAAGAAATTAAAGCAGGAATAATGGTGTTTGAAATATTCAGGTAAATGCAACATTTTCCTGTCAAATAATTACCTATTATCCAATTGTCAAGGAAAGTGCATTATCTTTCAAGGACTACAAAATGGATCCCCTTGAAATGATATACTTTGCTTTGATACATAGATCAAAGAATATAAAAGTGGATAAAAATGGGAAGCTGTTTTATCTTTAATTGCAAATATTTGAAGGCCAGGTCATCATTAACATACCATTCACTGAAGATACACATCTCCTAAGTGAAGTTGCCATTTTGACAGAGTGAAGGGAGCATGAAGGATTGACCTAAGTTTCATCCTTCTCTTTCTAACTAAAATTGACCCCAATTTTGTGACTAGTTGAGGGTTTAATTTTGATATAATCTTAGTGTAAAGTTATTATACGCTATCATCTAATCATGTATTCAAACATTATAAAAGAAAGATGGCCTTTTCAAGTTGTTATTACCATTGGATAAACCCAAAGTTTTAAACATGGCTTGAAAAGTTAATGCTATTTTTTTTAAATCCTATTTTTATATTTCAAAATTCTGAGTTAGCTTCTTACACATAAAATTTTCAATAGGCAGGCCAACATATGAGTTTTCACACCCTTTGGCACGTGTTCCTCAAAGTGCTGGTTATTGGGTATTTCCTTTGCCGAAATTATTTTCTGCTATTTGAATTCAATTAATTTTGTGAATAAATTGCTATAAACCTGTTTCAATATGTCCTCGCCTTATCCAGTTGTCATATATAATTGTGGATGCACTAATATGGTGGGGAATACGAGGACTTATCAATGACTTCAGGAAAAGAAAATTGAAGCTCGCTCCTATTGCATACTTTAGTATGTACAGTGGATCAATAAATCATTTACCTACCGGCTATATGTGGAGTCCTCATGTTGTTGCAAAACCAAGTGGTATGGAATGCTATAATACAGTAGCATGATTTTTTTTTCAAGAAAGTAGCATAATCTTTTGATTTTATCCTTTTGTATTTTTTTAATGAATAATCATTTTGTTATTAAAGTTATTGAAGTATGAGATAAACCATAAGTTGTTACAACCAAGAGTAGCCTCAGTCCTTGAGTAATTCTGACTTGGCAGTTGCTTAAAGATGGATAATTTGAATTGTGGATATTTAAGTTATCTGTTGTAATTAATAATTGGTTAATTTTTTTCTCGCATTATTACATAAAGTTTTATCATGGAGATGAGTACAATCTGACCCTACAGTTTCGATCATATTATGGTGTTGAGTCCAGTACATAGTTTCTAGATAATATTTTTAATAATACCTGTCTTGAAATCCTTAGTATGTTATATGAACAACTTTTACACTCTTACTTCTATCTTGTGTGTGTTCCCTGCACTAATGTCATTTGCAAATTTGCAGACTGGGGCCCCTTAGTTGATGTCGTTGGTTATTGTTTCTTGAACCTTGGATCAAAGTATCACCCACAAGAAGATTTTGTCCGATGGATTCAAAACGGACCAAAACCTTTATATTTTGGGTTTGGGAGCATGGTATGATAATTTCACTTGCAGATATTCTCTTTATAAGAACAAATGGGTTTCTTTTTTCAGTTCAGTCCTTTTGTGTATGAATATTAACAACGGTTACGATTCTAAGTGAGTTTGTCCCACATCGAGTAGGAATGAGCCTCAACAGCAGAGAACAGTATATAAGAAAGAAAATTTACATACTCATTGTCTTAAGGTCTTAAGGTTTTGGGTTGGAACTGGTGTCTGATGGCTCATTGGTGTTGAATCACCCTGAACACGTGAGTGGCAAACCCATTACCTTAAGGTTTTGGGATCATGTCCGTGTGTTGGCATAGGCAATAGTTTGCATGAAAGAATTTATCAGGATTATGTTTGCCCTCATGGCTCTGCAAAAAAGTGTGCCTCTGTCTGCATAGGCAATGGTTTGCATGAAAGAATTTATAGAGGGATATTGTAGTACAACTTTAGTTTCAGTTTACCATCTTTAGAGCTGCTAAAAACTGGAAGCTAGGTAAAACTGTCCAAACTTCTTGCAGTTCACAACCTGTCACGGTCTAATTATTTATCTTGTTGTCACCATTAACAGTTTCAGGTATACACTAAAGCTAGAAAACTTCACATTTTTTTTACCTTTGTACATTTACCATCATCAAATTCTTAGAATGAAATTCCGTAGTTCTCTAATGAAAATGTTGTGTTTCACTTTATTAGCCTCTTGATGATCCTAAAAGAACTACTGATGTTATAGTGGAGGCACTGAAGGATACAGGACAACGGGGAATTATTGACCGGGGCTGGGGGAATCTAGGCGATTGTAAGTATTTTACTTCAATTTCATTGTATCACCATTTGTTTCCTTTATTCCAAATAATCATTTGATTTATAAATACCTTTCCTATGTGTGTATGACTGGAATACTTTATGTTTTACACCAGCACAGGGTTCTTCTTCTTTTCCAATTACTTTCCCTTAATTTTCTACACTCTGATAGGCTCTAATATTATGTTAGATTTCATCTTAAAATCAATTGGCTTTAAGTGAAGTTGTCCAACAAATACATACATTCCAAGACTTGAGGGGATTTTCCAACACAGGGGGATGTTAGATGTGCGAGTATTAGGAAGACGAGTTTGCGCTAAAATAATGACATTATACTTGGATTGAAAGAGAAAATAACCTCTAGAAGAATATGCAACTTCAATCCCTAGGGAATAATGAAGAGGACCCAAATCTTTCATTTTAAATTGCTTTGCCAACTGCAATTTTAACTCTAAAATCTCATCTATATCATCTCTAGTGATTATCATGTTGTCAATATATAAAGAAAGAATAATATAACCATGAGAAGTAGTCTTTAGAAACAAAACAAAGTTACAATCAATAGATCTAAATTCAGGAGATCCAATAACTATATAGAACATCTCAAACCAAACTTCGGTAGCTTCTTTTAAACCATAAAGAGTCTCTCTTAACTTACACGCCTCCCCTGTGTTATGAGAAACACCAATAGGAGGTATCATGTAGACCTCCTCTCCCATATCACCATTTTAGAAAGCATTTTTAACAGAGATATACTAGAGATAACAGAAGATGGAGTTCAGTTAATAACATGGACTGCAGTAACAACCCTCAATCACGAACCAAGCTCTAGGTACCACAATAACAATAAAACAAAGGATGGAGACACATGAAAAAAGAAGGAATAGAATTGTTGATATTAGCTCTAATAATGAGTCTGAATATACAAGACACAGCAAAGATATATAAATATGACACTAGCATAAAGATGAAATTACACTTAACTAATATTTATTTATATATATATATATATATATATATATATAATATTATCTAACAGTGAGATGTACATATATATGAACATATGTTATTCTTTATAGATAATTATTAGATTCACTTGAATATATGTACATCTCACTGAATCTAACAGTGAGATGTACATATATATGAACATATGTTATTCTTTATAGATAATTATTAGATTCACTTGAATTATCTTTTCCATTAAGCAGTGGCAGAAGTTCCCGACAATGTTTTTGTGCTAGAGGAATGCCCTCATGACTGGTTGTTTCCCCAATGTTCTGCTTTGGTAAGTTTCGATTTAAATTTACTTGTAGCTTATTTTGAGAAGAGAAAAAAATGCTTTATAAGCTCCTGGAGGGAATTTTCCTTTGATTTACAGCTCAGTCTTTTGGATATGGATCTTTGTTAATATTGAGATCCCACTTGGGTAGGATATATGCACTTGCATATCTGATCACAAACTAAATAAACTGAGGATATTTTGGCACTAAAATGCAGGTACATCATGGTGGTGCTGGAACAACGGCTACAGGACTAAAGGCTGGGGTAATGTTCAGTCCATTTGTGTCATAAAAGAAGTGTTTTCCTTTTCATCAATTCAAGGATCTGTATTAATGTCTTAGCATTTTGTTTTAATTTTTTCAATGATCTTTGTAAAAAAAAAATAATATTTGCTTTATTTTTCTCATTCTTCTTTTTTACTAATGTCAATACCATATCTTGCAGTGTCCAACAACCATTGTTCCATTCTTTGGAGATCAATTCTTTTGGGGAGACAGAATTTATCAGAAAGGGCTGGGACCTATTCCAATTCCTATATCTCAGCTTAGTCTTGAAAGTTTAACAAATGCCATAAAATTCATGCTCCAGCCAGAGGTAACTTCCAATTCTATGCTATAATATCAAAATATGTTAATAATTTTGAATTTAAATATGGAAAAATTCATTAATTTGATTGTTCAATCAATGTCCTTCCTCTGATGTAATTTTGGAACTTGATAATTTGATTGGAGAAATGAGAGTGTGTAGGCCTTCACTTTTCATCCATGGCTTTGGATTTTTATAACTATGATATAATACTACTGGTTTACAAAGTCTTTATACTAATGGATGCAAACCCTTCAGGTAAAATCACAAGCAATGGCAATCTCAAAGTTGATTGAGAATGAAGACGGTGTTACAGCTGCAGTTGATGCGTTTCACCGCCATCTACCCCCAGAACTACCACTACCAATTCCATCTCCAGAGGTGGAGGACCAAGCAAATCCTTTGCAGTGGTTTTTTCTTCATCTAGCGAAGTTGTGCACTTTACCTTGTGGGAGTGTATAGTTTTTGTCTTTTTTTACTTTAAGTATATTCTTTTTTATATCTTATAGGACTTCTCCTTTTTTTACTAATGGAAGCAGTGTTTAGCTTAGTATAATATTCCATTCATTTCTGTCAAAAGTCTCTTTTGTGAGGTTTTGACTAATAGTAGTAATCTTGAAGTTGAGCTTCCCACTCCCCAGAGCTGTTTGTATAGGAAGCTTAACTTGTATCTTGTGAGATAGGTTATGAGTTGAGGCCACTTGTTATGAGTAGAGTTGTGTTACTTCCATGATTCCTAGCTTAACCAATAATCAAGTTCTCTTGTTATTTCTTTTTGTATAAGATCATACATATCTTTTATCAGAATAAATTTGGTTTCAACTATTATTATGAACAGTTAAATTCAATTTTGGAGTATGTTCTTTTATCTTTGATTTCTTTTTTTCTGTAACAGTTGGAAGAACTATCCATTTAAATCATCTGCACATGGAACAGTTCATTTACATAAAAATTTAGTGCTGTTGTCTATTTACAATAATTATTACTGTTGTCTATTTACAATAATTATTACTGTTGTCTATTTACAATAATTATTACTACTAATCAATATCAAAATTACCCCATAAGAATAAAATGGTTTCTCAGGCCAAAACAAGTATCCTTGTAGGTGTTGTTATTTTAGTGAACATGTACATGTCCATGATAAAAGTTTAACTAAAATTATACATACATAAATAAGTATACTGCATCCTAAAACCCCCATGTTTTATAAGGGTGTTGATTCCTATTAATTATTGGAACCATTTCATCCGTACTTGGTATAGATTACTGGTTAGATGCTCTAAGTTGCTTAGGGGTTGATGTGACAGTATATCTAAGCATACAAGTTCCTAATTATGTTTGAGCAGTGTTTTATTTTACAATTTTTAAAATTTTGATGGATAAGTAAATCATATTCGAAAAAGGGAGGGAACTTTAAAATGAAGAAGTTGTACTTTTTTTAAGTATAATTTTAATATTTGTATTTAATTTGAAAGCATAGTAGAATTTTGCAAATGTGTTTCATTAATTAAATTAATGATGTTAATTCAATGTAATTTAGGAAATAAAAAAATACTAAATATATCATTAATTTGAACAAAAATTTTTAATGAGACGAATAATTTAAGTAAATTAAATTTTGGAAATAAATTTTTCATTGTTTTATGGACAATGTTTCCTATTGTAATATTTATTTTGATAATAACATTTTCTTGTCTTATTTTGAATTTTGTCATACATACAAGTAATAGTTGATCCTTCTAATTGTTTATGGCACATGTTAGGGGAGAAAATGAGATTTGGTCCTGTATAAGATGACCGGTAATCCTTATTTTGAATCGGATAAAACAAAACTTCACAAGTTTCCATAATCATATCATTAGTCAATTAGTGATTTAATTTAACTATGTATTGACATTTTTCTTCGACCAAGTTGACGAGTTGATATCTCATAAACATCAAACTCTGAATTTTCTTTATTATAACTTTGCACATGACACATGGTTTATCTTTGTTTCATTTTCTTGAGTAAGGTAGTGATATTGTCAAGGTTTGAAGTTTTGATAGCAGTATGCATTTTGTCGTGATGTCTTGTTCAACAAACTACAATCTTATTCTTTCAAATGTTGACTTGACAAGGTCAAAAATTACTAAATAGCGTGCTCCTTTCAAAACAAAGTTCATGCATTTGGCTATATTGGTTATCATATATTCGTACCTCTTGCGTCTTTGGTATACCTGAGTCCACCTCTATTGATACTAATAATTTTTTAGTTTACAAAATAACATCTAATTTAATAATCAAAATATTAATTACTTTTTATTTCTAAATTAATTAATATTTAATTATTTTCTAACAGTATCATCTCTAATTGAAATTCAACAACTAAACAATATGAATATCAGCATAGCAACTGACGTGCTTTAAAGAAATACCTCTTTAATACAATTAATGAAATCCAACTTTAAAAAATAGTTCTTTAAATAAATTATCAAATCACGGAAAGAATAAACGTTCCACTATGTTTATATATAATTATCATAATTAATTTGTAATTGAAATTTGATTTGATTACACAAATATTAAAATGAGAATCAAATTGTTAAACGAGTACATGCATGCTTTTAGTAGGTATCCAAAGCAAATGCAGAAACAAAAGAAGTAGATCTATGAATGTTTTGGTTTTAAAATGTTTCCGCAATTAAAAGACACTAAAAGCTAAAACGATTTGCCACCACAAGACTTTCAAGTGGGTTACCATTTATAATATTTTTAGCTTGAGAACTTTTACATTCTTACCCTTAATAATCATATATGAGATTTTAAAAAAAAATATGCATTTTTTACCTTTTTCAATGTGCAATAATCGTTTCATTCCTCGAGTCTTCGACAGAAATGTTAATTATTAAGGAAGAAAAACAATGCTACTGAGTTTGGGTTTCTATAGAATCTGATTGCAATAATTTCGTGGAATTTTTTTTTTTTTTTTTTATAGTACTGTCAATTAGTTTTGATCGAATTATAGATTTGAATATACTCAAATCTTGTTTGACTTATATTTTTTTTTTTATCTAAAGTAAACTATTTTGGGTGGACATTTTTGCTGCGTAAACTACTTTGTATGGATTGATATTTTAACAAAAAGTTAAGTGTATATTTTAACGTGTCAAAACATATAACTAATATTTATTTTACATTTTAATAAGCGTTAAATTTACTTACATTAAACACTGAGTTGCATGAATTAAATAAAATATGTAGTTTTTAAAAAAAATTAAATTACTTATAATTTATAAAATGATAATTTTTCATAAAATTTAATTCAATTTCAAAGTTTATATAAAAGATAAAAAAAAAAACAAAGTAGTTGAGTGAAAATGCCTTGAGTTTAGGAAGTTGAAACTTGATCACTAGGAGATGTGTTTGAGTGCGGGGAAATTTATTTGAGCACGAAAAAATATGTTGGAGCAAATTTAAGATAGAAAACACATAATTTTTTTTTGCATATATCAATTCGCTTGAGCATAAGGAGTTGCCGTTGAACGCACAAAGTTAACATATGAGTGCATAAAGTTGATGCTAAGTAGACTTGAGGTTGAGAGCCACCCAAATATGCACTTAAATCTGCTGAGTGGATTGACGTTGAGCGCATAAGGTTGGAGCTTGAGCCAAAGAGTTTGTGCTAAGTGGATTTAATGTCAAGCACCCCAAGGCTAGTGCTTAAGCATAAATATTATAGTTAATGAAGATGAATATTTCTTGTCTGATGTGGTGCATCAAATGGAGCGCACGAAATCACAATAGAGAAAGGGAGGTTCTAATGAACCCTAATTGCAAATAAAAAAGAGACAATGACTTAAGCATAAATGAGAGAAAAACAGAGAAAAGAAAATACAAAAGAAATTCTTATTTACTTGTGTATTAGAGAGTAAAATACATGGTGTATATATATAAAAAAAACTAAGACTTAGTTGAAACAAAAAAGGAAAGTTGGGCCAAACAAACAAAACCCAATAACTTAAAACAGAAAAACGAAATATGTTAACACCCTCCTCAAGCTGGGGAGTAGATATTTGTCAGGCCCAACTTGGATTTGAGAGTAGAGAACTGTGCGAAAGCAAGGGGCTTGGTGAATATGTCAACAACTTGCATGGCAGAAGTAATGGGCAGTAGTTTGAGGAGACCAGAGTTAAGTTTTTCACGAACTAGATGACAATCAATTTCGATGTGCTTGGTGCGTTCATGAAAGACTTGATTGGACGCTATGTGAAGGGCAGATTTGTTGTCATAGTACAGGGTTGCAGGCCGGGAGAGAGGAATATGTAAATCCTGAAGGAGGTAAGACAACCATTGTAGCTCATATGTGGTGGTGGCAAGGGCTCTATACTCGACTTCGGAGGAGCTGTGGGAGATAGTTGGCTGCTTCTTTGATTTCCATGATATTAGGGAGTCTCCTAAGTAGATGGAATATCCAGTGACAGATTTGCATGTGGTAGGACATGTTGCCCAGTCAAAATCACTAAAACCACAGAGGTGAAGTGAGCTAGTATGAGAAAAATATAGTTCTTCACCAGGGGTGCCCTTAAGGTAAGGCAAAAGATGTGAGACAGCTTGTTGATGATGAGTTGTGGGTGCATATATGAATTGGCTTAAATTCTGGACAGCAAAGGCGATGTCAGGTCGCGTATTGGTTAAGTAGATTAGACGTCCAAGGAGTCTTCTGTATTGGGAAGTTGCATCAGCATCAAGAGGGGAGCCTTGATCGGGAGAGAGACGGGAGGTATGAGTCATAGGAGTGGCCACAGGTGCA
>Ga0123342_1002062_pt1 | contig 33740 bp, 16 predicted proteins | sample Turbeawhitnodule_FD_89960 | JGI IMG/M metagenome (GOLD analysis project Ga0123342, IMG submission 89960) | Root nodule microbial communities of legume samples collected from Mexico - Turtle bean Mexico white nodule | ecosystem: Host-associated > Plants > Roots > Nodule | place: Mexico: Nepantla... | reverse complement strand
TGTTGTGCTTCTCCCCATTTAAAAACCACATCCTTTTTCACTATATCATTGAGAGGTGCAGCTATGGTACCGAAGTTGGGTACAAATCTTCTATAAAAAGAAGCAAGACCATGGAAACTTCGGACATCATTCACATTGGTAGGCGTTCGGCTACCATTGATACTCATACATTTCGCTAGTCTTACATAATGATTTTTCTGCACCCTAACTTGAAGTCTATCATACTCAAGATTTTCCCATAGCATAGTAGAGTTATCAATGGAAACTAATGATGCCCTTTCACCCACCACTTTGGAGAAGCAGTCTTTATTCCAGAGGGTGATGGGTATGCCATAGCTCCTTACCCATACGAGCTTATTGTCTACAACAAAATTCTCCGTCCATGGATCGATCCTGCCAAAAACACTATCGAACCATGCCTTATTGAGTTTTATCAGGACCTCCAATCTCTCCCCTTCCTTTGGTGTGAGCAAGGCTAGGTTGTCACCCAGTTAACGCACTTTGATCATACTCATACCACCTTTCAGAAACTCTTCTTCTAACTGTTCGAAGTCCAACTCTTCTTTGAAGTGGCCAATAGCACTGAACTTCATCCATGGTAGAACCAACTTTTGGTTTGAGATGAACGACCCCTTCACCTCCTTTTGAGGACCTCCTTTAACTATATCAGCAAAGGATTGATTCCCTTTTTTTCACCCATACCTCCTTCCTCTTCTCCCTCCCTTTTCCCCCTTGCCCTTCTGAACCCCACTTCCTTGCCCCTGCCATCGACTCTGAATCAGAATTCTTGTGTGCCCTAAAGGGCTCCCCATTAACATTGGACACGTACCTCCGGTACTTCGGAATGTTTACGTAGAGCTTCCAATTCCCTATATAAATTTTGTCTAACTCCTTCTCCAACCTTACCACATTTCCCACATCAAAAAAGCGTACAAACCCAAAACGCCTTCCCCATTTATTCAGTCTGCGAGCAATAAAGACCTCTTTCACTCTTCCCCATTTTTGGAAAACCTTGTGCATGTCCAGCTCCCCAAACCCATGAGGAAAATTGGAAAAGAAGAAGGTTGTGTAGTCAACCTTAGATTTTTGGCCAGCGTTAAAGTTACCGTATCTTTGCGTGGAGCTAGCTTCCCATCCTCTCATGCTTCGGAATCATCTTTTGTGCATAGATGGATGGACCCTAGTGTTTCTCTATTTAACTCTTACCTTAATACTTTAGCATGTCTTTCACTTTCAATGTGAAAAGAAAATAATTCAACTTGAGTTTAGAGGTTAAACACTCGTGTTTAATTATAAATCTTATGTTTAATAGTATTCAATTTTACTAAAATAGCCTCATTATCACACAAAAAACACTAAAAGACTATACTTGTTCTAATATTTTTTCGATGAAATTCTTTTTAAGATTAAGGTAATTTATAGAACACAAATTACAAAAGTAATTATTGTTTTTTCATTGATAACAAAATTTAATTAATGAAACCCTTCAATAGAAGGATTAAGAAAATAATTTTCTTAAATTATATATGTTACAAAAATATTGGGAACATACTTGTTATTTTTTTCAAATATTTTTTTAAAAGTGTGTTTGGATGAAAATTTGTAAGGGTGTAATTCATTTATATACGGAGAATTTAAAACACTTTACAACAATTAAATTATGTTGTTTGGGTACGGAATTTTAAAATTATGTTAGGAGAGTAATTGAATTACTTAAATAAGAAATTTTAAATTCACATATAAAGTAAGAATTTAATTTTTTTTTATATTTAAACTCATGTATCTTGTTTTTATGTTCTTCCTAGTTCAATTTTGGTTTGAAAATCGTCTATCTAAATAAGATCAAATGTTCAAATTTTCTTATTATTCCTTGTTGCAATTAAACTATTTTTTTTAGTTGTCTCTTGTCTTAATTACTTTTGTTTTATTAAAACATCTTTGATTATTTAAGTCAAATAATATTTTTTGTCTCTTCTATGAATATTTGAAAATTGAAGAGCTTTATTTTAAAAATTAAAACTTATTAGTATTATTATCTCTTAATACATTAAATATTGAAAGATAATTTTAAAATATTTCAATGAACAATTATTATATACTACGATAAGTAGGAAATGAGTGAAGAATAAAGTTAAATATAATAACTTTAACTATTACCTCTATTACTTTATTGTTCTAGATTAATATTCAAAACTATCATTCTTGAAGCACATAAACATTGAATAGGAGAGAATCACTAAGAAGGGTAGAGAACTGAATATATTTTAGATGAACAAAAGCTATTACATATTAAATTGGATGATTAATATAAACCCTAAACAAATTATATAAGAATATGGTAAAATCTTTCATTCACGATCTCCCTATGTAGCTTCATGGAGTTCTCCCTTATCTTCTTTTCCTCTCGCTCTTTCTCAAAAAAGTTCAAGATAAATATTTGTTCTTTGTTTCTTTTTAAGCATTACTTGCATATCATATTATAATTCCTTAAACTAAATTATTCATTGTACAATTATCACTCTTTACTCCATTTTCCATTTTTGCTCCTTCAATAGAATTTGTTGAGCGAATTTTCACTCTTTCATTTTATGCCCCAAGTTCCACCTTTTGTTCTTGCAAAATTTTCAAAGCAAATAAGGTTTCTTAAAGAAATTGAATTAATTTGTCATGTAAAACAGAATAATTCAACAAGTAAAATAGACAATAAAAAAAATATTATTAACTAAATTAAGCAATGTTCTTAATGATAATGAATTAATTATAATTTAGAGATAGAGAAAATATTATCATTTGTTTTAATTTTTATTGACTATGCATATTCAAAATACAAGACATTATGATGTATTCCATTTTAATATTCACTGAACATAGAAAAATGACTCATGGTTAATGATATATTGTAAGAAATAATTAATAAATGAGACATTATGATTTGTATTTAATATAAAACAAAACTTTTCTTTGATTTTAATCCCTTCAAAAATCTTAAACAACTGCTTTTAATTTCAGTGTTTTTTAAGTTAAATAAATAATATTTATTTTAGAAATATCTAATATTAACCTTGTATCACAAGCACTAACTAATGTTACTTAAGAAGGTTGCATGAGCAATTAATTAGCATCACATTATAGTAGAAAGAAGCAAAACCAAAATTTTTGAGTAATGGAAATCCGAAGTAAATAAAAATTTACTAATATATGCCATAACATCATACACATCCATATTGCTACTTTACCTGTGAAAACATTAAAGATTACACTCTTGATACGAAGATTTCTAAAAATTTGAAATCATCTCCTTGAAATAATTGTTTGAGGGGTACAATATCATAAATATAGCCCCACCAACACATTCATAGTATCATACATAAAATAAATTGATACACAGACTCTTATTACAAGATGTATCCATCAACATTTATGATCATAGATAAGAATTATGAGTAAAGAAGGGCAAAGTCAGCATTTATTTCACTCTATCAGTTGGACCTCCTTGCAGCATGTTTGATCTGAAGGATAATGTAACGTCACCTTCTCCACTGAGGTTGAATCAACTTATCTGAAATTGATAATATTCACACAACACTGATGATGTCAAAAAGTAAGGCTTCAAGCAGATTTCACTACTATTGTATTTATTTCAAGTACATAATATGTAGAGAATGCGACTATTTTAGAGATCATGTAACTACTAAATAAGTTATGATTGCAGGTCTCAGACTTAAAACTCTCTCATTCTTAAAATGAAAACTGGTGAACCCTTGTATATATGTGTGAAATCAAGCACTAAATAAGTAATAATTTTAAAACAAGTTGTCCTAATCCTGAAAAAGAGTGAAAAATAAGCATGCATAACAAAAGCAACTATACGCATGTACATATATTGAGAATGTTTTCTGTAGATGAATGTGTGTCTGTGCAAGTCATTGTAATTGTATTTCCAAAGGCATGTTTTACAACTTTACTATCAATTGAAATGGTAAAAGAAAGTAAAACAAAAAATGTTTATCTCATGAATAGGTGAAAAGGGTGCAAAATCCTAAATTGGTACCAGTTCCATCCCTTGAAGATGATAGAGATCTATCAGTCCTTATCTTGTGGCTCAAGGAAGCAAATCTATCTGATCGTGGAGAGAACGAACCTAGCTTGCCACCAAGCGATGATGAAAGTGAAAGCCGGCGAGTTATACTACTTACATCTGCCAGATCAGTAACAGACCGTGGAGAGCATTGTCCTCTTAGCCTAGCTTTTGTAGATTCAGTGGGAGCCATATAACTTGGAACTCTTGGAGTGTTATTAGGCAACACATTTTCAAGATCTGTAAAATTAGCAGGAAGGGAAGCTCTTCTCTGGAAATTCTTACACTTCACATTATTGAACTCCTCAATGACTCCTCCATCTTTACTATTCATCAAACTAGGCTGCAAGGGAGAATTAAAACCATTACATGACTCGTTATTATCATGCTCTTGTGCTTCCTGTCCAGGACTTTCCTCAAGATCACACTCTTCTGACTTTGGCACTGCCAGATATTTCTTCTTCTCTGATGAAGCACCACCATCCTCCTCTGGAATATCATTGGCTTTTGTCTGATCTGAAACTTTTCTTGTGTTGTGTGTTCTCTTCTCATTAGAAGCCTCCGACTTATCAGAAACATTCTGAGTTTGAGATTTTTTAGAACTCCTTTTTTCAAGTTCCTTTATTGGATGTTCCTTAGCTGAATGCAATGCGGGGTTTGAATCCTTTTTTGGATACCGTTTATGTTTGTTGGAATCTGAGACTAAATCATGACCAACCCTCAAAGCAGGTGCTTTCCTGGCATTTCTTTTAACTTGTCCCTTATTAGTTTCTACAGTTTGAGAACTTTCCATTTGCTTATCGGACACTGAATCAGATCTCTGCCCTTCTTTAAGTGGTACCCAAAAGTGTGATTTCGTCCAACGGTCAAGCCATTCCCAAGCCAAGTTAGGTTCCCCAGTATTATATTTGAGATGTGGAGAAACAGCAGAGGGTGATGAAGCCAGAAGCTGAAAGACATATATCATAAGTTATTATCTAAAATAACGTAAGTTTTAAAACAATAAGAAAAAGGGTCAAGAACAGAACAAACATCCTTACGTTCAATATTATGCAATTCATATGTTCAATGTTATGCAATTCATAATTCGTATCAGTAAAAGAGTTTTACAACACTAATGAGTCATAAGTCAACACATAAAAGTTTACGATACCACCTCCAACCCTCCAATACCTTACAACACTGAGTTTGTGAGTTTTTTTCTTATATATTGCACAACTTTCGCATTTTTACTTAATGGAACTCACACTTGAATTCTTAACAAAATCAATGTAATTCATTTCAATAAGTCATATCCATAAATGAATGTAAGAATTTAGTAATTTGACCTATAAAGACCACCCTTAAAGACAATTAAGCATAGTCAGATAAGGTAAGCATTTATGATAGCATTTATTGTCCTCGAATATTGAGTGCTAACTTGAGCATTGGAGAAACTTTTACAGGTATACTCTCACCTCTTGGAACCAACAGTCGAAGACCGAAGGCGAATATCAGGTCATTGATAAAAAAAGATACTTGTTAGAACATGTACTTACAAATACCAAGAAAATTTTGGCGCACATTATTGTCATGCTTCACAGAGCATGTAAAAGATGGGAACTCTTATCCGATATGATAAGAGGAAGGAGAGAAACTTAAGTTGAAGCAAATAACGAATATAAAATGTGGTGTGTGAAACATGATGATGAACAGAGCCATATAACCCAAATGTGGTAGTCGATGAAAATCATGTAGGATATTTTAACATGACAGAAAAAAAGACAAAACAGAACAATGGGTTGATTTTTGTCCTTGTTTAACTGACGCATACTATTTCAGCAAAGTAAACAAGAAAGAACGCGAGTAGAAAGAACACCAACCTTAGCGTAACAATCTTTCATGAACGGTAAAAGTTTTAGTTGATAATGACATCTTAATTCTAGTTTGAAGTGAACTGAATAAGCTATATCATGTCAAGTGCGAACAAGAGCAAAGTTACACTTTGTACATTAGACAATACATAAATACTTCCCTACCTTGTTAACAAAGATATTATCTGAGAGCTTCACAGCCTCTGTAGATGTAACTACTCCAATAGATTTCAACAATTTAGTATCCTGAGCAAAAAGATATTGGAGAAGCATTAAGTTGATGCATACAAGTAAAAGGGCAAGTAATCATGTGATCTAAGCTAGGAAGTGTAAAGCAGAAATCACTAGTACCTTCTCATTCTATTATAACATCTTTCAATATTGATGAAATGAAAAACCTTTAACATGTCTATTGAAAAACTTAAGACAAAACACAGATGATTGTGCTGATATAATTAGTTCAAGTATGTTTACCTTAAAAATTTTCTGGACTGCGAGGCCAATTTCAGAGTGCCTAACCTTGTAACCACGGGCCAATGCTTGAAATCTAACTACTGACTTCACACAATACAAAGCAGAAATAGCTTGTCTCCGAATCAACTGGCCACGAATATAAGCTTGCAGTGGAATGATACCTTTTACTGCTTTATAAGTTCCTCCTGCCTTCAATTGAATAAGATATGAATTACTTTATGGCATTCATGAACAATTCATATAAAAGAGTTGGTGTTTATGAAATTTGCACTCTGCAGTGATAGTTTATAAATTATAGGAATCAAAGCATGTTGCAAATGCATGGCCAAATATATTTGTAAAACTTCCAAGCTATCATTCTATTAAATTTCATACAAAAATCATAAGCAGAAGGACTACTTGCATCTATAATCACTGTATACATGCGTTTCTTGTATTTCCGAGGATGAAGTTGAAAAAGAGAATGTATCAAATTCCAATTCAATTCATAGTAATCCAAACTCAAGAAACAGGATGCAATTCATATAAATCTTTTAAAGAAAATTAACAAATTAGTAGAATAATTTGAGCATAAATAATCAGAGGAAGCGTTGAATACGATCAGTATGCGATAAGGATACCTCCATACAAAAAGTACTAAAATAAAGTAACATTCTGTTTCTCAAAAGCCTTCAAAGAGATGCAAACCAGGTTGTAGAAATACTCTAACTTATCTAAGAACTCCAGAACTCAAATACAATTGTTGAATTTAACTAAAAAGATTACGAACCACAGAAAATTGTTGCTATCTTCCTGAAATTTCACCGAAAAAGGGTGGTCAAATAACAAAGACAGACTAAAGAACATTAAGCACAAAAAACTTTGAACAGAAAAATGTGGTCACGGCATTTACTTGAACAAAATGGTCTCCTAATAATTTGTTCAAAATGAAAAATAACACGTGTACTATAATCCTATTTGGAAGTGTTTCTCCATTATCTCCTTTTAGAAAATAAAAATAAGAGGAAAAATTGAAATTAACTTTTTCATTACTAAAATTAACTTACAGACAAACTAATTTGCAGAAGCTCTCTCATATAGCTTCTTTAAATTTTTATTTTCAACTTGTGTATCACTTAATTTTAGCTTAAGGAATTTCATTTTTTTTACTTTATTTTCTTAGAATATGGAGAAGCTCGTACAAACAAGTTCCATACAAAAAGTTTGATAGTGAACATAACTTCCAAAGGACATTGTATAAATGGAAGAAGTGAATACCTGATAACTTCTAATAGCAGCCTGAATAGTTATAGCTGTTTCTACTAGCCTGATTTTCTCATTATGGTCCTCACCATAAAAATTATCAAGAGATTGTGCATTGGCCTGCTCATCTTCAGTTGCAAGAATTACCCCATCATTTGATGCCTTTTCTGATAGCTTAGTAGCATTTGCACCAGATATAGGAGCAGACATGGATGTCTCCGAAGACACCACCAGAACATCCTTGTTACTCGAAGGTTTCTTTACAACAACAGAATTCACAATTACAACTTGCAGGTTAGAAAGTCTACATTACAGTTACAGCCAATAAACACCAGAGTAGCAAATCTACAAACACCAGTTAAAGATTCTTGTCCTTAACACACCCTTTACTTTTATATTAATATAGACATTGAGAAAGATCGGTCATAAACAATGATTGAGGCCAATCACAAAAGCCAAATAGAAAAACTTACATAAATATCTTTCTCTCTAGAAGACTTAGACTTTGATGATGATTTCTTCCCCAGAAGGAAGTTTCTGATCCATTTTCCAGGACTCTGTCTTCCCATCACGGCAAATATCAATACTTCAGAAAGCACAGAATTCCAATATCAAAATCTGCAAGCATCATATATAACAGAACAGAACCCTTAAATTAGGAAGCTTCAGCAAAACATTTTGAGCAAGATAATTTCTATGTTCTAATCGTTTCTTCCAGCAATATCTTCGACCAAGCAAAGACCGTGAACCATAAACATAAAATCAGAATTAAAACAAACAAAAAAAGCAATAATTACATTAGCTCCAGCACACTGTAATTTCTTCTGGCATATAAGTAACACATTATTATTGTTGTTGTTATCACAATTTAAACAGTGATGCACACAAAAATGACCACAAGTAATTCAAAAAAAATAATCTGCAATGCCTATTTTCTTATAATAAGGACAACAAGTAGAAGTCAAAGAGAAGCAGAAATGGTTCTTCTCGTACACAATGCCAAAGAAGAGTCACCTTCAGGGTGCACGACTTCCCATAAGAAAACGGTGAAGTAGAAAAACCACAAACGTTTGATGCCAACAAGAAAGAAAGGAAGAGGTGGAGAGAGTTAAGAAATGGTGGAATGCAATGCATGAATGAACATAGCATTTGAAGAAACCAAGAGAAGAAAAAAACTTAGAAAGAAAATATTAGTAACTAATTTAAGAGACAGATAAATAAACAAACGTGGCACTCATTAAGGAACCGACAGAAGTGACAGTGTCCTATGGAATTGAAGAGACTCTGTAATGCAAACTGCAAGATACCTCCCTCGAGGTTTCATGTTTCAAATCTAACAAAAACACATCCATGTTTATTTTAGTCTATGTATTTTTGGTCCCTGATTATTATATATCTCCCAAAACCAGATACTAAACATATTTTATGTTTATTATGCCTTAACATATTTCATATTATTAAATTACAATATATATTTTTTGTACATTTTCTTTGTATAAATATTTTTTATTATTTTTATAATAATTGAAATCCATCTAATCATTTGTCATTTCAAGACTGAGGTGTCTTTTGTCATTTTGCAATGATGAAGGCAATTTTTATGATCATCTTTTGGAAATGGATCAATTTTGAGTATTATTTTTGCTGCTATATATTTTAGTACTGTTACTAAAATTATCTCACGTTTTTAATTTTTTATACAAGACATTCATTATATGAACATAACATATTACGCTTTCAGCGCCGAATTTTATTACGGTGGTTTTTTTCCACAGATAGTGTAATTTTATTTAATATTTTTTATGTAATTTTATTTAATATTTTTTATGTAATTTTATTTAATATTTTTTTTAAATTGACAACAAAAATATTTTAAAATTGGTTAACTTATATTTGTTATGTACAGTTTTAGTTTAAAATGATTAAACTGAAGTTATATTCACATTAATTATATTAAATTAAATTAAAATCGTATTCATATACACGATTTATTGAATTCAGGAATAAAAAAATTATCTATTATAAAAAATATCAAATGAAATTACACTTAAAAAAACAATTATGGTAGAGTAGAGGAATCTAGAACGGATGTGAGATTCAATTTTCCCGTAATGGATTTTCACTTTGAACAGTGATCAGTGTTACTAAGAGAAATAAAGTCAATTTCAAGATTTTGTTTTAAATATACTATTTATGGAAAAAGAAATATTTCACGTGCTTTGTTATCCGTACCCAACAAAAATTAAAGATTACTAATAATAGTAATTGAAATACTATTTTAATGGATTTGCACTGCATGTTTTTACTTCCTGGAATTGAAAAGCGGATTAAAGGTTAAAAACTAACCTGAAAAAATAGATATAAAATCCAGTAATCAAATTAAAAATTGATGAAATGAGTAAAAAAAAGGTCAAATATAAGTTAAAATAGAATTATTATTATTATTCTTAAAAGTTAATTTTTTATTTTAAATATTTAAATATTTAAATTTTAAAAATAAAATAAAAAACCATGATGGCAGGTTAGAATACAACTACTTATTTTTTATTTTTTTTTTATAAAAAATTTCATATTAAATATTATTATCCATCACATAAAAAAAATAGAGTAGATTCTTATTTTTCTTCTCTTCAGTAAACTGAATATAGTAGTAACATAAAAAACCTTTTACGTAGTTTAAAATATCGCATGTGACTTCATTCATTTTGATTATTTCACTTTACATGTTGAAAGCAATAAAATAATATATTTCACTATCTTTACGAATTAAAAATACCAATAATATTGGAGGGTGAAATAATGTACTTAAGAATAATTATAATATACTTAATTTTTTTACAAATAATTATATATATATTATATATATTATTTTGTATGTGAACAAATGGAACAACTGCAAGTTTTTAATCATCAAGAATTGTAACTCTGAAAGAAAAAGTTTGGAAAGCGATGAATCTGTGATGGGTTAGGAAGTCGGATTTTATGAAGAGATATTTTATTATTGTTTACGTATAGAACCGTATATTATTCAGTATTCTCCAAATTTTGTTCACACACGTTTCGGGCTCGGTATTCGTAGATGTTTTCTGCAGAAAAGAAATGGAGATTGTACCTAAAAAAAATTCAACGCTTAAATTAGTCTTCAGTATTCAGAGTAGTAATAACTGGGGAAAGAAAAACGTACATTCAATCAGATGACGTTAATGTATTAATAGGGTCCATAGAGAGCATTGTTCTTGTTGGACAAGAATTATCTTGTCTTAGTTAATTGTTAATAATGAAGATTTGTTTGATTTCTTAATTAGCTTTATTATGTAAATAAGATTATTATAATTTTGATTTGTGAAGTCTTGTTAATTTAGGTACAATTGGCTTCAAAAGAGGTTGAATGGAGCTTGAACTCAATTCGCTTAATTAAAACACATTATAATAATCAAGGGATAAGGAAAAGTATGCATAAAGTTTATACTGGTTCATCCAATAATTAGGACCACGTTCAATCCCCTTAAGTAACCTGCTTAACAACTTTAGTAACACAAGTATTGAGCATCATTCCATGAAAGTATTCTACACCTCTCCAAGGAAACCAATCTTATTCTCTCTGTGAGATCAAGACCTCTAAACAAGTGAGAAACATTTTAATCAGAGAGCATCAGTAAAAGCGCACAGGGTTATCTTCACACAGTGAAGGATTTACAATATATGGCTCACTCCCTAAAGAATAGATACTCTAGCAAGTATGAAAATGTATAATCACAATAAGACTATTCACACTATAGATATTGATCATGTTGTATATACGTGATGTTGTGTGTCTTCTTCAGCTGCAAGATCTTTATATAGCTTTCAGATTATGATTGTCAAAGCTTTGATTTCTTCTCTTTTTCACATAATCGTCAGACGCTCAATATGGAAACTCTTCGATCTGGTTGATTCTTCTGCGTCTTGGACTTTAAATATATTTTGAATTGTTTCTTCCTTTGTCCAAATGTGAACGTTGATACTTCAATGGGGCAATCTTGACTATCTTTATCATATCCTTCATTGTTTTGAATTGTTATCATCTTCTTCTCATCAAAAGCTACATATGGCAACTTCTGCTCTGATCTTACATTGTGCGTCTTTGAACATGTGAAACAATTTGAATTGTTTTCTCTTAATCATCTAATGTGAATGTTAAACCTTCAATGCTTTGTGATTAATTCTTCAGTTGATTCTGTCATGTATTTTATTCTTGAATGTTTTAGACTCTTAATGTCTTATATGTGCCTTAAAACTAAACTCACTCAACTTGCATGATGTCTTATATATGCCCAACAATACCAAAAATCTATTAAGTGTGTCAAAATTAACTGCTGACAATAACATTTTTGTTGAGTTTGATGCAAATTGTTGCTTTGTGAAGGACAAGTTAACAAGGAAGGCAATTCTAAAAGGGACACTTAAAGATGACTTATATCAGCTTTCAAAGACTGAACGTGACTTGTGTGCTTATGTATCTGTCAAGGAAAGCTAGCATAGAAGGCTTGGTCATCCAAATAATATAGTCCTAGATAGAGTCTTGAAAAGTTGTAATGTGAAAACTATCACCTAGTAGATTTACTTGGATTTATCATCTGAAATAGAAATCAGATACTGCACAAGCCTTTATTCGGTTTTAAAACATGACAGAAAATTTGTTTAACAAGAGAATTAAGACAATCCAATGTGATGGTGGTGGTGAATATAAAGTTGTGCAAAACCATGCAATACAAGCATGGATACAATTCAGAATGTCATGCCCTTACACATCACAACAAAATGGTAGAACTGAGAGAAAACACATGCATATTGTTGAATTTGGCTTGACATTGCTAGCACAAGCCAAAATGCCCCTACATTTTTTATGGGAAGCTTTCTCCAGAGTATTTTATCTCATAAACAGGCTTCCCTCTCTAGTCACTCAAAATGAAAGCCCTTACTCATTGCTTTTTCGAAAGGAATATGACTACAATTCCTTAAAACCCTTTGGGTGTGATTGCTATCCCTGTCTCAAGCCATATGATCAGCACAAACTACAATTCCATACAACCAGATGTGTGTTTTTGGGCTATAGTAACTCTTATAAAGGATACGAATGCATAAATTCTCATGGAAGAATCTTCACTTCAAGACATGTTGTTTTCAATGAAGAACATTTTCCATTCCATGATGACTTTTTCAATACAAGAATTCCCTTGAAAACACTAACTGAGAGTTCATCTCTCCCTTTTTCTTTGCCTACTGTAAGTAACTCACATATTGGAGAAACCACACTTCCAGATAATAACAATCTTGGTGACAAACAAGAACCATCCAATCCAACTGAGAGTTTTGTAATTAATCTTAGCAGAGATCAGGCTGCAAATGATTCAACAAGGAGCAATCCAATTTCTAAAAATAATTCATCAAGCATCAGTCTAATTTCTAAAAATAATTCACCAAACAACATTCCAATTCCTGATCTCACAGAAACAGTTGCTAGAGATCACCAAGATCTTGTTGAACAAAACACAAACATCAACACTCATTGGACCAAGAGCAAGGTTGGAATTCACAAGCTAAATAAGCCATATGTTGGGTTTGTTGAAACTATCACAGATGAGAAGGAACCAGAAAATGTCACAGAAGAACTTACAAGACCACAATAGAAAGAAGCTATGGAAAAAGAGTATCAGGCACCCATGTCAAATCAAACCTGGCTCTTAGTACCATATCAAGGTTAAGAAAACATCATTGCTTCTAAATGGGTCTTCAAGACCAAGCACAAAGCAGATGGGACAATTGAAAGGAGAAAGGCAAGACTAGCAAAAGGATTTCAACAAAAAATTGGATTGGACTATGAAGAGACCTTCAGTCCAATTGTCAAGGTCAATACAGTTCAGATCATACTCTCAATTGCAATGCACCTCAATTGGGAGGTCAAAAAGTTGGACATAAACAATGCATTTCTCAATGGCTATCTCAAAGAAACTGTGTTTATGCATCAACCAGAAGGATTTCTATACTCAACTAAATCAGAACATGTTTGCAAGTTATCCAAGGAAATTTATGGATTGAAACAGACCCCAAGAGCCTGATTTGACAATCTAAAAAATGCCTTAGTCAACTGATGTTTCGAGAACAGAAAATGTGATTCTTCACTATTCATTCTAAAAGGTACAGATCACATGACCTTCCTACTTATATATGTGGATGATATAATTGCCACAGGGAACAACACCAAGTTCTTGGAATCCTTCATCAAACAACCCAATGATGTGTTTTCACTTAAGGATTTTGGTCCACTGCACTACTTCTTATAGCATTATCAATTAACAAACTCAGGCAATTCATGAGTCATCCCACTATAGATCACTGGCGAGGCATAAAAAGAATACTGAGATATTTTCAAGGTACCATTCAACACTGCCTGCACATTAAACCATCAACAGACTTGGACTTAGTAGGATTCTCAGATGCAGACTGGGCAACAAGTGTGGATGATAGAAAATCCATGGCTAGTCAATGTGTCTTCCTTGGTGAAACACTTGTTTCTTGGTCTTCGAGGAAGCAAAAGGCAGCCTCAAGATCCAATACAAAGTCAGAATATAGAGCATTGGCTGACTTAGCTGATAAAATAGCATGGACCCATTCACTTCTTGATGAATTGAAACTCCCTCTACCAAGAGAACCAACATTGTGGTGTGATAACTTGAGTGCCAAGTGATACAATCCAAGTAAACAAGGAGATGACCAAGGCCTCAAGAGACCATTCACACTATGAGCATTCATCTCAACAATCAAATCAAGACCCCACCAAAGATCTAGCGGACCTCACCAGAAGAAGAAGTGGGCATAGACCAGAACACCAGATGTTTTTTCTTCTGGTCTTCTTAAAAATAAAACATGTTGTAAATAATTTGGACTCATTTTAGGGGTCCAAATAGCAAAATATGCTAGAATAGGTGCCTTTAGCATAATAGGGAGTGTAGTTATCATTTTAGCTTGTGCCTAACCCTTTAGGAAGGAAAGTTGACCTAGCTTCTAGAAGAACAAGCCTAAGGTGCGGGTTTGACTTAGTCAAACCCTAACGGCAGCCCCTCATACATTTACCATCCTATCCTTGCTCATCTTGTTTTCCAAGGCACTCATTCTTATAAATAAGGTGTCTTACTCTATGTATTTTCAAGTTGAATTTTTATATAAAAGGAAAACTCTGCACAAATTGTGTGAGACTTGTGTTCTCTTAGCTTAGGTCTTATCTTGTGAGAGTTGAGAGCTCTTCAAGTGGCGGCCCTCCATACTTATCTTGGAGAATCCACACTCCAAGTGGAGTGTTCCATCACCATAAGCTTTATTTCCTTCATCTCTTCTTCCATTGTTCCATTACGCCTTTGTTCTTTATAATTGTGTTCTTATTTTTGCTTCCCTTTTCCATTTTGGTTTCCATGAGTTTCAATTCTGCAATATGTATCATCTTCATCATACAATGTGTTTTTCCCTTTTTTCTTTTGAAAGTGAACATTCACACTTACTTAACCACTAGGTTAAGTTCGTGTCTAGTGAGGATCTTCCCTAGGTTTCACCTTATATTTGCTAAAAATTCAAATCATAAACAAAGTGTCACCCTTAAAATGGATAAATCTAAAATCAAATCACATCACTAAGGCACTAAATTCAAATCCAGTTACGCAATACTCGATCCAAACACATTGAAATTGATGTGCACTACATCAGAGACTAAGTACTGCAAAATGAGATTGTTGCAACCTATGTCCCATCAGCTGATCAAATAGCTTATTGTCTCAATAAATCATTAACTCATACATGATTTAGCCAACTCAAAGACAAACTAGGGGTGACTCTCTCACCCATCAATTTGAAATGGGAATTTAGAGACAAGATCCCTTAATGTGTAGATTCCAATAATTATCTTTGATTGTGTCAATCCTTGTAATTATTGTAATTATCAACATTGATTTACCTCATTTACTATAGTATTGTGATACTATACATTAATTATAGGATTATAGATAGTAAAATCTTTGGTTGTTGTTTGATAAAAAACAGAAAAAAAAAAGAAAAAAAATTGGACATTTCAATTGTTCAACTGTTTTTTAAATTTCTAGACACCCAACTTAAATTTATCAAACTTCAATTAATTTTCAAAATATTATAGTAAAAGACAACTTATATTATCAATATCATTTTTGTTTGAAAGTTGTCACCTTCTTTAATTGAGAAAAAAAAATTATATTTTATCAATACATATTAAAAAAAAGTCTTATTCATCCTTCTCACCATTTTGAGTAGCATTTTGCATATACATAACATAAACTTAGATTAGATTACATCAGTAAAAACAAACAAACAAACAAGATGCACGTTTACTGAAACTTTAAGATTTAATATATATATATATATCAAATATAAAAGAATAAATATTCTAAATTATGCCACAATTAAAATTTAATAAAATTATTAATAATATATTAATCATTTTATTAAATTTCAAATAATAAACTAAAGCTCACTAATAAATTTAATATTAAGAAAATTATAATAATAAATATAGCAGAATAAATAAATTCAATAGTACAAATTTGTAATATAAATTGCTACATCACGAATTATGTGACTTCTAACCTAATTTATATACTTTATTCATAATGTTGTAAAGTAAATTTATTTTGTTTCCAAAATACTCTTTTATGTTATCTTTAATAAATTCGCATGTGACATATCTATACTTTTAATAATACATATGAATCTATGTTCGTATAAGTTATCTCTTTATTATTTTTTTCTCTCTAATTCTTCGATTTTCACACAAGATTCCCTCTCTATGCTTCTCTGTCAAGTGCTGCCACCATTTTATTTACTTTTTTTTCGGATATATATATATATATATCATTTATGATATTATTTTTGTTTTTATAATAATATTTTCACTTATTGTGTCTTTCATTATTTTAAATCTTATTGATAATTTAGTTATATGTAAAAATAAATTTATTTTGTGGACGAGCAAAAATCCTTTATATATATATATATATGTATATATATGTATATATATATATATATGTATGTATGTATTTAACATTTGATATTCCATGAAAATTTTGTTAACTCAAAGTTCTTATGTACCTAGCAAGAATTGACGTTGGAAGTTATATTTTACATTTATGTGTGAATATTTATAAGTTATTTTATAATTAATATAATAAACTTATAAATATTTATAAGTTTCCTATTGTATATTTTTCTTTCAAATTTCATACTTATTGCATGTAGAAATTGATTTACTTTTTTAAAAATTACTATGACTTATGGAGAAACGTGGCCTTAATCATCACGTTGTAACATGTCAAAGTCCCTCACAATTTTAAGATTCATCTAAACACAATCTATTTTTGTCAATGAAAACCAACCATTTCCACAAGATTAGTACACTCTGAACACTTCCATCACTTTTTTCAAGACCTTTTTTGGTAAATAATATCAAACTTCTTAAAACAAATAGCAAGATTCTACAAAATCTGAACACACGCATTATCTGTTCATTCATCTCCATGCAAACTTTCCATTCTCGGTTTCAATAAAATATCAACCCAATACTTCAAAGTCAAAGTTCTCCTCTTCATTATTAGGAACAAAATTGACTTCTCCATCACCATACACACACTCAAACAAAACAAAAAAGGGATTATACTTATGATTTACCAGAATTATTATAATGATCAAATTGTGAGAAAAACGACAATCCAAATGTTGCATATTACTTTTCTAATCTCTGATCAATAGCAGCAACATGCATACAAGGGAAACCGATGCTAAACTCTTCTTCAGATCTTGTCTTTACTTCCATTTTTATTTTTATGACAGGTTGTCCACCACTTTTTTATGTGCTGCAAACACCTATTCCCTAATGCTATGATAATATATAATTAACTAGTAAAGGATTAGGTGGAAATAATATCACTGTGTTCATTCAATAAATTTTCAGAGTAAAAACTAACAAAGATTTTTCTGCACAATGTATGTTAAGATATTTACCTAGAATTTGTGCCAACCTTGGTCTTCTGTCTTCACTTTGCTCTCACTTCAGAGGAAACATCTCACCGACAGAGATCCCCACCACCACAAACCTCCAAATTCGAACCTCACCTCACCCAACCATTGGGCAGTTATGGCTTTATCATCGACAATGAAAGCTTAATTATTGTGGATAAAAAGAGCTTAATTATGAGGCCCTATGTAACATCATCACTTCTAACAACATCAAATGACTTAATATTGCTTAAATAAAAATGTTAATTTAAAAATTACATATTATTTTGGAAAACATCAATTTATAACAACTATAAAGAAATTTGAAATAAAAACTAATTTTGGAAAGAGTAAATTAGAGAAAATCTTATAATTAAAAAAATTATTGGTATTTAAAGTAGTTTTTATTATTAATAAAAATTTATAAAGTAATTTTTAAATTGGTATCTAACCATTAGCTACTATGATTTTATATACTAATTATTTATTGTAAATTAGTCTCTATTAGTCTTTTAGAGATTAATTTAGAATCTAAGATATTAGTAGCTAAAAAACCTTGGTAGCTAATTTATATATCAATTTAAATACTATTTTATAAATTTTTATTAATAATAAAAACCACTTTATATACCAATAATCTTTTAGTTTTTAAAATAGTATCTAATTTAATTAATATAATGATTAACTATTTTTTTCTCTAAAATTTGTTACTATTTAATAATTTTCTTACAGTGAACTATGATTTAGTCAATATAATTTTAAAATTATTTTATTTAAATAAAAATTTGTTTTTTTAATTATAATATGGTACAAAATTATCAACTTATGAACACTCATTCTAAACATAAAAATGGATTGATGTTGTTGGTAAAATAGTAGGTAGATGTAAACTAAAATTTTCAGATATTATAAAAAGAATAACAAGATAACTTCTTAGTGAGAATGTATGTATTCTTCACTGAGAAAATTATGTTTAAGCTGAAAAATACAGTTTGAAGACAATAAAATTGTTGATGTAAATATTTAATGCAATTATATATATTTTAATTTTAAACTTAATTACTATAATCTCATGTAAAACTATATAATTTATGAGTTCACCTAATAGTTAGAGAAATAAATATTGTAGAAATACTTTTTATCAGATAACTTTACACTTAATTTAATAACCTTATCTTAGAGTTGATAATTGGATAATGCAGGAACATGAGTTAAATTTGGATAAAATAAAAGAGGCTACACCTATCCTTCAGTGCAATCACGTGCCATGGCGCGTGGTTTATTAAATGAACAATTCTTGACTTGAGGAAACGTACATGCAGGTCCATAATAAAATGGTGAGCACCAAAGTTTGTGCAGTTTGCAACGTTGATTTGAGCTGCATTGTGTTGACTTTGAGAGGTTGGATTTCTCGGGACATGTAGCAGCCAACAAACCAAGTGGCTATTTAATACTACAATGCTTTCATCAGAATTTCCTTTTTATTGTCTTTGCACACTTCCATGTGACATCTCTCATAAAAGCTCCTTTACTAAACTAAACTAAACTAGTGGTGACTTTCTTGGTGGCTTCACTCACCATTTTGAAATCTCTTTCTTTTCAGATCTCATTTCAGATCCATTTTACAAACTTGGCTCCTCTCCCCCATTGTCCTACCACCTGCTCCACATTACTGAAAAATTCTTTATTCCCATAATTCCCATCAAAAAACTTTTTTCCTGCAATCATTATCCCATGACAAATACTTTTTTCTGCTTAAAGACTTTCTTTGCAAATTATTAGATTTTGGACAACTGGAAAGTAAGAAAAAACTAAAAAACCAAAGCCAAGAAAGACCATGGTGGATTATTCTGTTTTGTGTAGCTCTACTCAGTGAAACTCATGCCAATACCATCTTTTGAGAAATTCAACTGTTGTATGTTAATTCATTTTTTTCAACACTGAACTCTGCAGTAGAGTGTGCTGTGTGTGATTAACCAGTCTCTATCTTAGTACAAATATTTTAGCCTCATAAGATGAAGAACCTGAGGGCTTGTTTCCCTTACTTGTTTCCTGCAATCATTCTTGTTCTGATTACTCCTTCCTCGGTTGCGCAGCTATCACCAAGTGAGAATAGAATTCTATTCCAAGTTCAGAAGCTTCTTGAATATCCTCAAGCTCTTCAAGGTTGGACAAGATGGACCAACTTGTGCTTCCTCCCTCCCTCTTCTTCCCTCAAGATAGTTTGCTCAAATGGTCATGTGACAGAACTAACAATCATTGGAAACAAGACCTCCCCATCTTCACACATCCCCAAGGCAGGTTCCTGGACTTCTCTTCAAACACTTTCAGGAAAATTCTCCATCGATTCTTTCTTCACTGTCATGACAAAGCTTTCAAATTTGAAGGTGTTGTCCTTAGTGTCCTTGGGTTTGTGGGGCCCTTTACCATCCAAAATCAACAGGTTTTTGTCTTTGGAAATGCTAAACATTAGCTCAAATTTAATTTATGGGGAAATTCCATCATCTATATCCTCAATGATGATTCTAAGGAGTCTTGTTTTGGCTAATAATCTCTTCAATGGAAGTGTCCCTGATCTCCAAAGTTTAACTTCTCTTGAAGAGCTCAACTTGGGAGGTAACAAACTGGGTCCAGAATTCCCTTCAGTCGGAAAGAATCTTGTCACTATTATCTTGAGAAGTAATTCACTGAGATCTCATATTCCTCCACAAATTGTGAACTTTGACAAACTTCAGGTATTTGATGTCTCTTCCAATGACTTTTTTGGAAACATCCCGTCCTTTTTGATGTCTATGTCTTCCCTTCATTCCCTAAACTTGGCCTCAAACCATCTAAGTGGGAACCTCTCAGTGAATATGGCATGTAGTTCTTCACTAACATTTGTGGATATCTCACATAACCTTCTGGTTGGAAAATTGCCAGCCTGCCTTGGCTCAATGTCTTCAAAGGCCACAGTACTGTATTCTGGAAATTGTTTGTCAACCAAAAGGTTAAATAATCAACAACATCCATCTTCTTTTTGCAAGAGAGAGGGAGCTTTGGCTGTTAAGCCTCCAGCTAAAAAGCTCCAGAATGAATCAAAGTCGGGTGCCAAACTAGGCCTAGTGATTGGAATAATTGGAGGAGCTGTAGTAATTGCTGGACTTCTGGTTTTTCTAATTGTGTTCATCTTTAGAAAGTCCAATAGAGAAAGATCAGATCATAAAATGGACAAATCTGTTGCAAATAAATATTCTGCCACTGCATCTCCAAGACCAAACGGTACAAGTAAGGCGACAATTATGTTCTTTTCTATCAGTGTTAATTGATTCTATATGATATCATAAAAATCTAAAGTCTTCTTTAAAATTCGCTTGCTTCATTTAAGTGATGCATTAATCTGGTTTCTCCCGCGGGAGTAGGACATATTCCTCAGGCAATGAAGCAAGCTACACTTGGACTGCCACCATACCGTATTTTCACATCAGAGGAAATTGAAGATTCAACAAATAACTTTGACCCATCAAATTTAATAGAAGAGGGAGCACAGGGACAGGTAAGATATTTTTCTATAATGTTTATGGATTCACATCTTGAGTTTTATAATGAGATGGAACCCACAAGTACAAGGGGTAGTGACATGCATTTACTATCATGTTCATACAGCTATATAAAGGTTGGCTCAGAGATGGTTCAGTGGTCCTAGTTAATTGTATTAAAATAAGGCAGAAAGGTCTCCCCCACAGCATCACGCAGCAAATAGAGGTATTATCCAATTTGAGGCACAGGCATATGGTGAGTGTTCTAGGACACTGTATCATTACTGAACAGGATCATCCCCTACCAACAAGCACAGTCTTCATCGTATTTGAGCACATTTCAAATGTGTCATTGAGGGATCAACTTGCAGGTAAACATTCACATAGAAAGAAATGATAATGAAATATATGAATGCCGCAAAAATGTAGAATAACTTGAGTCTTCATTCAACAGATGGGAGGAAGAGGGAAATGCTGAAATGGCCACAAAGAATGGCAATGAGCATAGGCATTGCAAGAGGAGTCCAGTTCTTACACACAGGAGTTGCTCCTGGCATATATGGCAACAATTTAAAGATTCAGAACATTCTGTTGGATGATAGTCTCAATACAAAAGTCAGTAGATACAGCATTCCATTGCCATCCAAGGTTTAGACAGGCTGCATAATTTGATCATACTCTCATTAATATTGTACAATAGAATTGAATCTATAAATCTAACTTGCATGGATCAATTTTCAGAGTGCACATAATGAACACACTGCCACCAATCATATTGGCAGGTATTTCTCCTTTTACAATTTTTTTCATCTCTTCTATTCCACAGTTATATCCCAATTATAATTTGTTGTTAAACCCATGTGCAGCACAAATAAAGCAGAAAAAGAAGATATCTATCAGCTGGGTGTTATTCTTCTTGAAGTTATCACTGGCAAACAAATTGCTTCACCAAGTGAAATAGAGGAGATGAAGAATGAGGTATCCATTAAAACTTTTTCGTTCTTAATCATATATCCCTCCCTCTCGTTTTAATTGTCACTTTTGGAATGTTTTTTTGCCTCAAATTACGTCACTGGAATATTAAGAATATACTGATTACTTTTTTTTCAATAATATCCTCAAGAAACAAATGTACTAATAATAGATGTATAGGTGTAACTATACAATATAATAAGGTAAATTTGTAATGGAAATTGATGTGATCAAATGTTTCTTAAGCTGTGTAACGACAAATACAATGCTCACAACCTAGAAAGTTTGTTCCAAACCCCACCGAATACCAAAAATGTGTGGTAACCAAATCAAGTAATATTATTTTTCTTAGCTTTAACTGTCTCTATATTATGCTCAGCTGGAGAATGGTTCATCAGAAGCAACATCAGTTCTTAAAAGTGTAATTGATCCTTCACTGCGGGGAACTTATGCATATGAATCAATGAAGACTGCAGTTCAGATTACCATCAACTGTCTCTCCAAGGTTTCTAGCCAGCGTCCTTCAATAGAGGATGTTCTTTGGAATTTACAATACTCAATGCAAGTTCAAGAGTCATGGACCAGCAGCGGAAACCTCAGCACAAAATTCTAAACCACTTGTCAATAAAAATGTTTGTTTACATTTCATAAGTTCATTATCATAATGAATAAATGGTGATGTAAATATGTAATTTCTTCTCTTAGGCCCAAAAACACTGTTTCGCCTGCATTTTTCCATACTTTTATTGTTATTAAAGTCCTTCCAAAATTGAATTACGGTCTTATCAAAATATCATTTCCTTTCTTCTATGATTTCGACAGGATTTACATCACGAGCACAACTCTATATATAGTTCATTTCACCGTAGTATTAATCTTTTTTTATAACTTACACAATTTTTAAAAACTGCTGGAAATCTCACATGACAGATAAAGATAATAAAGACTGACCATTAATATATACTTTTCACACAATTTGACACTGAACCTCACATCAACTATAAAGAACAACATTTCATAATAATGAACAACATTTCATAATAATATATAAACGATTTCATAATATATAATCGAATATAAATCTTAGTTAAACTTAAAATTTAATTCTTGATAAAAAATTTAAATTCCTAATAAAAATTCATAGACACTCCAATTATTTAATACTCTCACAACTCAAACTTAAAATCACTTCTAAATTTTTAAAATTAAATCATTAATCCTTTTAACTATTTTTATCTTCACTGCCTTGGAATGATTCTTTCTTTCATGCCTGTAGAAACTCATCCCCATAAAATAGTGGTCCTCAAATAGTAGTCGACTCTTTAATGAGTTTGCACCATACTTTTAACGGCGTGTACGGATGCTTCCTTGGGTGTTCTAAGGATAAGGAGCATTATGCTTATTGGTAACGAAATAAAGTTGTGACAAAGACATAAATGAAGCACAGGATGGAGTAAATAAGGTGGAATATTAACTCAGTTTGAGCAAACACATAGTCAAGGACTAGAAAATCATAATGGTCCTTTATGAAGTCTTGGTTATTCAATCATATCATTTTCGACAACCTTTTGATTGCCACAGAGACCCTATCTTTATCTATGATGATTTAATCAGCAGTCCAACTCTGCTCAACAATCTCACGAACTCTTCTGTTGTACTCACGCTTGTTCTCACTGAACATCCGAGCAGCTTCAGAATTTGCAGGAGAATTAGGATTTGGATCACACAGCAATGACTGCAACAAGAAAGCCACTTTAGTGGAAAATAACAAGAATCCAGAGCAATACACAAATAATCTAACACAATGTATCTGGGTTTGGAAGTAACACTCTTTTCAACTCACTCTCTCATTAGATGAAATTTATGTGAATCCCACTAATTAGGGAATTCAACCTACATAATTAGTGGGGACTTACTTGAATTTCACCGAATAAGAGAAAGAGTATTAGAAACTAAATTTGTGGGACCACAAAGTATCAACAATGTGGGGGCTTGCGTTTAATTGGTAGGTTATTTGCAAGTATACTATGCAAGTGCCTTGCCAAACAGATCACAAGTGGGGGTAATAATTGAAATGGCTGACATTAATATATAACTTTGATTTTTCCAGTACATCTCTTAACATTTGGATTTAAGTCTTAACTCCACAAAATTGGAGTTTGATATGAGGGTTCCCACAGAAACTTGTCATATGGGAATCTCTCATTTTACCTCCAAAGCATTTTCCTTGTTCCTTGTTAAAATTGATGTATTGCCCCAATTCAAGCAAAAATGCAGTTAATATTTACAACCCATCATATCCACTCAGATCCCAGCCTATGAGAATCATTTCTTGTAGAAAGCCTTGAACCAACCTTACCAAATCTTCCCAAAACTTTTCTTACAAAAGCACTTCTGATTCTATCTGTGGAAACAATACATCCATTAATTTAACAGATTAGATTCATAGATTCTGTTGCCAAACTATTTTACACCCACCACATTCTTTTATCAGTTCTTACACACAATAATACACCACTTCTTTCTATCCTCTTTCCTCCCATCTAGCCCCTTATCTCTTCAGAAAATCATTCGCTTTCTTGAAGACACTGTTAAATGTTTTTCAAATCACGGTGCCTACTACCTCCAAATACTTTCCTGTCCAAGTACTAATATCTCAAATACCCACATTTGTCAAGAAAAATGTGAGGGCCCTTGCTCATTTAACACAATATTTTGGAGCCAACGTAGTAGCTCATTTAACACAGTGCATTACTTGCAAATAATGGGCAAGCACTAGCACACATAATGCATCATGATTGATCCATGTTTGGGGTTTCAACAAGTTTTCCATTGGCTATGAAGGCATAACACAACCCCTTTTCCTATAATATACCCAAAACACTAATATCAAATGTATTCTAAATAAATCATGGACAGGGTGCAGTCAAAACACTTTTAGCATGTATGGTCTCAATGCAATTCTGAAATATTAAATGAATCGCAATTACCTGGATTGAGGTAAGAATTGCAGCTACATCATAGATCGGACTCCACTGATTTTGCAAAATGTCCAAGCATATACTTCCATCCGCATAAACTATAATTGTCAATTAAGAGGGGCTTAGAACTAGATTGAAAGTTATTAGTGTGCAAAGATACAAAATGGTGTTCTGATCAAATTTAAATTACAATAGAAAATGCTTTTAAAACAAATGAAATATTCACCACTTGATCACGTTTCTGTAAGATCAACACATTAAATTGTTAACAAGATACAATTCAATGATCAATTCGCTGGAAAAAAATCTGAGGTTATTATACAATATCAATGTTATCAATAGCAGATAACAGGCTATGGCAATAAGCCAAAAATCTGCCACATAAATATCGCAGATGACAGAGCGGCATATGGTGGAAAGTCATGACAGACAAAATTCTTATATAAATTATACACACAAAAAAAACTACAAAATGAAAAAATATATTAAAAAGTGTAATGAGAAACTAATTTTATAACATTTATAAAATTCTCATGATTGTCATCAGATAATGTCTTAAACATAACTCATAAAAACACTAATATTTCATTTAGTAGCTTTAGGATGCATTGCTTTTTGTTTTTGGATGCTTGCATTATCCTTTAAGTGGAAAAAATTGGGAACAATGTTCTCTAAGCAAACATAAGAACAATAAATAAATAATTGGTTCTGAAATTTTGAAAAACACAAACAGAGATCGATAAAACAGAGCAGCAACAAGATGAAAATGAACATGTGAAAAGAGGAGAAGAGACAAAAACAAATGGCAAAGAAAGAAAGGAAGAAAAAATAGAATGAACAAGAAAACACAAACGGAAAAAAAAAGCTTGATTTCAATATTTAGGTCATCAGAGCTTATGTCACCGCTCCGGTTCAGGTTGCAGGAGTAAGTTATTGCTATAGACAACTCAAAGGAGACTCAACGATGGAGAAGACTCATTCTCTAATGCCTTCACAGCATAGGGTTCACGCTCCATGAAGGAAGTTCTCATTCCTAAAAGATGGCTCATTCTCTCCAATCTTAATGCTAGGGGTTATTTAAAAAAGGGGCCAAGCCCAAAATCATGTTTTTGAAAAATGAAAAACAAAGGAAAAAGCTGATATCAAGCAACATGAACTGCCACAGCACCCCATGTCCATGGCAGGCACCATGGCAGAAGACATTATATCCTTCAAAATAGCATATGGCAGATGGCGAGATGGCAAAACCTCCATACCATACCTTTATGGCACTGCCATAACCACCATTTGATAACACGGAACAATATCAAATCCTTGGGAAGTTAAGAATATCCTGACAGATTAACACATGTAAGAATTTTCAAGATTTCTATTTTAATCATACCAATACCAAAACCAGCTTGTGCATGAAAGAGACAACAGATATATGAGAACACAGCTTCATCCTATATAGACAAATTTTGATTTTCCTACAAAAATGTTTAGCAAGCATATAAATATCTGGAATGTAAAAGTTTTCTTTTCAACCAGCGATAGCATTACATGATGCCATAACCAAAAAGACAAACTAAATCAAAGGGGGAAATGCATTCACTGTCCTTAACAGAAGGAGAGTTTCAAGCCTGAACTGAAAGTATAAAACAATTAATGCTTCATATTTTAGGCATAGTATTCTTTAAAACAGCTTCCAGGTAGATAAAATCAACACAGAAGTTGTTTCAATAATGACTTCCAAAAGCTACATGAATTATGTAAATTTAAAATAAATAAAAAACTTCCCACTTCTGTTTGAAGCTTTTAGTTAACAATAACACTTCTGTATTGATTGTACAAATATTTCATTATTAATTCTAAGTTTCTAACACTGAAATGAAATTGCTGGGTAGTTTTGTACTCACTGTTCGGATGAAACATTCTAGAAACAAAGCGCACAGTAGGTGGCTTATTAGGATAATCTTCTGTAAATTGAAGTGTCAACTTAAACGTACCTGAAAGACAAGGATGACAGTCATATAAACATCCAGTAATAAGAAGAATCTGTACCGAGGGACAACTAAATTACCATTACACATGGCAATTTAAACCATTATCTTCATGCACCTAAAATACATCAAAAGCTAAACCTTGTGTGACATGCCAACAAATTGAACGCATGATTGTATGAGTCAAAAAAAATAATAACATCATATTAGACACTTTGAATAGTAATTTGAATAGTTCTACTTTCTAGTTACTAAAATACAAATTGAACACAAAGCAGACACTCTATAAAATAAAAAACAAACTTACTTGACTAAATAATATTGCAGAAACAAAACATACATATACAGATGCACAGTTCAATACTTCAACTTCCATCTCCAAAAAATATTAAAATCAAGAAGAAAAAACTATTTGATTAAATAATATTGCAGCAACAAAACATATACATATATATAATAGAACTGGATATGCAGTTCAATACTTTAACTTTCATTTCTATCAACTATTTTTTAATGTATATGTATATGTTTTGTTAATCATATCTGTATAATTTTTAATGAAAACCGGTTGATCCTCTACATTCAATGTTGATCATAACAATGCTTAGCAGGACAGATGCTATCTCCAAACAGTTAAAGACAGACTAGAAACTCAGACAAAATTATTATAACATGTGGAGACATTCAAATTAAATACAAAGTCTCGGTTACACACAAGGTAGAAAATAATTGTACCTCCATCCCAAGGGGTGTCATCTGGTCTGGAAAAAAGAAACAGATGAGCACAATTAGATATTTACTATACATTAAATCTCCAAAACGACAAAGAAAAGAGAAACACACTCAAGAAAACAAAATATCAAGGATTTGTAATCTACTACACACCCAAATATAACAGCATTCCAAAGCATAATATTATTGTCTTGGGGAGCCCCACTGATGCCAGCAGGAGGATCTTGTTGCAATCTTTTAAAATCCCTCATCAGTCTCTTCCTCGCCGGAGTCGACATCTTCACCACCTATATCTCAATCAAGCACAATTCAAACAATAGCAATCAGCCATTGACATGTTTATATACAGAGGTAAAAAAATATTAAGAGAAAGAAAGGGAGACCGAGTGAATGACAAGATTAGAAAAACAACAAAATATTTTATAATATCCAGAAAGTACATCAAGGGCTCAGAAAATGCAAATAAGGAGAACACTAGAGCTGATTTTACATTCTCAGAGCTTAACAATTATAAAGCGACTAATACTTTGAGTAAAATCCAGAACTTTCAAAAAACAATCAAAATTTAACAACCTAATACCAGGAGTTTATCTGAACTCATAAGACAGTCCTAAGGGCATGCATCAATGAGTTGAAAAAAAAAACCATTTCACCAGCAAACTGAATAACGAAGTGAGGATATGATCATCTTAAAAAGCCCAAAACAAAACCAAAAAAAACAGAAATCAAAGGTCTCTAAACACCAAAGAAACTTTATTTACACAATTGCAAAAGCGATATCCTTATCAGATATCCCAGATCGATTTCTTCACTTCACCCACAACATACACCAAAAGAAATTTTAACAAGCAAGAAGCTACCCACCAGACAAGGGGTTCTTTGAAACAAATTCCAAAGTAATTAACAATCTGGGTATGAATTAATTTCAGAAAAAAAGCATACACAAAAAAGGAAAAACGGATTTTTAGGAGAAATCAGAAAAAGGAGAGAAAGGAGAGGAAGAAAGGGGTCTGACTTGTGAGTGAAGAAGGGTTTGAGGGGAGGTGCAGGGGGCAGAGGAAAAGAAAAGATTGAAGCTTTGAATGGATTGAGGAGAACCCAGAAAAGGAAGAGAAAGAATGGGAATAGAGAATTTTGAAGGAAATGGTTCCTATGAGAGAGAGAGAGAATCTTTTGTTCCAATTATTTTGATTTTATAGAATGGTCAGTCAGCTGAGCGGTCCCAATCCCAAATGCGCTCCCTTTCTCTCTCTTTGTGGTGATGTCTGCTTTTCTTGGCAACTTGCTACAAACTCCCAACAACCCATGAGACCTTATTATGCATACACACTCACTTACACTACCTTCAAAATATCACCAACTATTGAAAACCAAAAAAATTATTTGTATTCATTTATCAATTTAAAAACATAAAATATATACGGATAATAAGGTAAAAAATAAAAAAATTTAAAGATAAATATTCATTACATTTAATTATGAATAATGTGTAATAAAAATATAATTAAAAAAGTATTACTATTTTGAATTTTAGTAAGAAAGTATTTTTATGTAATTAACTAGACTTAAATAACTCTTACGCATTTTTGGATCCAGATGATTACTATTTACCTAAACAAATTTCTGATGATGCACGTCGTTTGTATCCAGTGATTTAAAGTGAATGGTGATCGCGAAAAGGCATACATTCTCCAAAATCAGTTCCTCGTTGATGCATGAAGAAAAGAGAGGAAAGACAGTAGAAATTAATATTTTACATTTGTACCCTTGGTTATTTTATATTCAAAATCGTGACTCCTTACACAAGTGCATAGTGAGATTCTTGCACAAAAAGTTGGTTGTCATGCATGCAAATGAATAGTGTAGATTCTTGGCGAGTTTGATTGTGTTGTGTGGCTCAGGGGTATAGGTAGGAACATTGATGGTGTTAAATATGGGTGAAGAATGTGTGAAAGGAGTTGTTGAGCTTGATCTTGAGTTTGTGAGCATTTGAGTACCTTGAAGAGATGAAGATAAGTGATAAAGAGATTCGTCACTTGAAGCATCTAGCAAGATAAGACTCAGAGAATTTTGAACACTCAGGAAATCACTCAGTCAAAGTTTTTTACTCTAAATATTGTTGAGCGACAAGTCATCTCATCGGAGCTATCAACCATGTCATCACAATGAGTGACTCATGCTGCGAAAGAAAATCTGCAATACAACCGACGGCATGGAGTTGCAGAAGAAGAACCTAATGAAATATTTCGTGAACACACTTTGTCACATTTCAGCTTTTCAGTACTCTGAATTTGATATCTAGGAAATGTTTGTGTAGATGAACATACAGGATGACTATATCTTGGATAACTGTTATGACTTCTTGTCTGCTCACCCTAATGTGGAAAACAACTCTTTGACATGTCTCTCGAGTGACGAATGAGAAAGCTCGTTAAAATAATGACTGAGACTCCCTGAACTATCTACATTGTTTTTGTATTTAATTATGCAAAAATTGTGTTTTGTTATTGGATCTGTAATATTATTTATGGAATGAATTGAAAGTTCCTTTTAATTTAAATATAATATATTCCAACCAATATGTGGCTTTATTTATTTATTTATTATATGGTTGTTTTGGTTGTCATAATAAAATTGTATGCAAATGTTCAGTGATTGCCTCCAAAAAAATTGTCTCAGTTTTGTAGGAATGACGTCTCCATCTTCAAAGAGACAATGTAAGCACCGACAGAGTAAGGGAAAAGCCCCACTAGATTATCCAATTTCTTATGCACCAATTCCCGGTATTGAAGACGTCCTTAATCATTCATGGCGTTTTTCCTAGCGAGACCAGATGCTGGATTTTGGGAGGGGGTTTTCTCACAGATTAATTGTGTCCCTTAAAGTAATGAATTTCGGGTTCTTTGAGTCAACAAGGTTTGAGTTTCAACAATCTAATATCCATCAGACGATTTCATTATATGATTCTCTATGTGCTTTTATGATAACAAACACTATAAGATGTGTTATGGTATAACAAAGCTCACTCATATGCAGTATAATATTAGACAAAAACATAAGAGAAGATAAGTAAGACCCGCTAATGTTAACACATCAGACGATACAAGAGTAAAATATTGTTAGATGAACCAATGACACACAATTACAGTAAAAAGACGTGTAAGACAATATCAAGAAACGAGTCAGATGATATCGAGAAACTATGTCAGACGATCCCTTTTGAATGGATCAGACAAAGTAGTTAAGAAGATCTTATCAAACGATCCTAGTCCTCATGAACTCATCAAAAGATCTTATTAGACGAACTCTTTGGATATCACAAGGTAGACGATATCAAAGCACTTACTTAAAAATCATCATAGGAACACTGAAGATTGCACATATCAACTATACAAGTATCTTCTACTCGTCAAATGAACCACTGCGTCACGGAAGTGTCCATATTAAGCTTTTACATTCTTAGAATGTTTTATAACACTGTTTTAAGGTTATCAAGTTTTATTTCATATTTCAAAATCATAGAATAAAATATCTTAAAAAAGAAAGTCTCGATAATTCGAAGATATTATAAAGATATTGTTTTAGTGATACCCGTTATTTAAATTGTTAATTATAATGTTCATTGATAATAATATTGTTCTTATAAATTATCAAAGGAAATAAAGACACGAGTAGAGTAGAGAGCTAAAGCTTCCATTTTCAGCGTCTGATAAAAAAGAGATGAAGCTGAGAAGCGAGATTGTGCAGATAAATATCAAAGTAATATCAAGCGGTTACAAACAAAGATATACAAAGAGACAAAAGAATTAAAGCATATACAAGTGATATGACGCATCAAAGGTTTATATAAGAACTTTCTTATTTGAGCGCCTGATACGAAGAAGGAGATGAACAATGAAAAATGAAAAGATCCAAGTCCAGAGATATTCAAACCTCAATGGACAAAGTTCATACACATAAAGAAAGTTGTTTGAAGAGCAAATACATGTTAAAGACACACATATTTCATCAAAGCCAATATTTCCATATTGAGCATCACATGGAAGATGATGAATATAATTGGAAAGATAATATCCAAGTGCATAATTGATTCAAGTTTTAACTTTCAAATCAAATACAGTTATAGAAGCATTTTGAAATGTTTTTAATGATTGAAGAGCACACATAATACATTAGATTAGAAGTTTCCATTTCAAGCGTCTAGCGGAATGAAGAAGAAAAACAATGTGCTAGATTTGAGCAAATATTTGATTAATGAAGATTAAATCCTCAATGTTCATATTAGAAGTAGATAAAGAAAGTATTTGAAATTCCTTACACGTTCAAGACATGCAAAGATCAAATCAGAAGCAATTGTTTCTATATTGAGCGTGTAACGACTATGTTGAAGAGTGAAGAACATAATGCTTCAACAATCACATTTCTCAAGACTATATAAAGACCTTGAAGATGAAGAACACAACAACAAAGTGTACAAATTGATATACAAGTTTTCTAAGAGTACATAAATATGTTTCGTAATTGTATGATTAGAATAGTGTTATACAGTTACATATTGTTCTATAGAGTGAATATGTGAGATTAGGTTGTGAGCTAAACCATTGTAAATCTTTCACACTATGAAGTATATCTTGTGAGTTTTCATTGTTCTCTCAATAAATAGGTTTTCTCATTATTAAGAGGTCTTAATCTTAGGGGGAGATTAGGATTGGTTTCCTAGATAGGTAGAGAATACTTGGTAACCTGTAGAGGGGTAAAAATATGAGTGTATGTGCAGAGGTGTAGAATACTGGTGTACCTGAAAAGGTGGAGAATACTTGGTGATCTCAAGAGGTGTAAGAATACTTGTGGACCTCAAGAGGTGATGTGAGTTGATTTTAGGATTGCACACTTTTATAGGTTAATATTTTGTTTATGCTTTTTGAGATTAGCAATTTAAGGTGAGAACTCAAAGAAGATCCCCACTGGACACGAACTTAACCAAGTGGTAAGTGTGAAGGTTCACTTCTAGAGGGCAAATAGAAAAACACAAATATATGGTGTGGATGATGCAATGGTGTGGAAATAAAGAAAAATTGAAGCAAAGAATGAATGAAGATGACCAAATGGTAAAGACATAAACAAGAACATAAAGATAAAAGGAAAAGGCGCAAGGAATAAAAGGAAAAGATGAAAAGATTAAAGAAAGCTTATGGATATGGAGATGGTATCACGCCACTTAGAGAGTGGGAGTCACCAAGATAAGTGGTACAAAGCCGCCACTTGAAGTGCACTACACTCAAGATAAGACCCAGATAAATGAAGTACTCAGACTCACAAAAATCCTCACACATAGTTTCTTTACTTCATTCAATTTGAATGTGTCCAATACATGAGGCAAGACACTCTATTAATAGGAGAGAACGTCTTGGAGAACAAGATAGAGGGGTATGGGTGTCATTTGTGAGAAGCCTTCTAGAAGGTAGGTTAAAGAAATCCCAAACCTAGAAGCACTTGTTATGAAAGGTGGACTTGGCACAAGCCCAAATTACTAATCACACCTTACTCAAATTACTAAGCACGCCCTACTCAAATTACTAAGCACACCCTACTCAAATTACTAAGAACACTCCTATTTATGCTATGTAAACCTACTGATGGAGATCAAGCTCAAGAGGACATGGAGGCCAATCAACAAGATCAAGAAGAGGTAGAGGCACAAATGGAGGACGCCCATGGAGGTCAAAGCCCACCTTAAAGGCTCACAAGAAGCATGTTCAAAGCTTTAGGAGCTAGGGGACATTTATTTTCTCTTTTTGTAATTTCTTTGGTTGAAGGTGCTTAGAGGGAAACATTAGAAACCTCTTTTGTTATAGCAT
>Ga0123342_1002061_pt1 | contig 33746 bp, 20 predicted proteins | sample Turbeawhitnodule_FD_89960 | JGI IMG/M metagenome (GOLD analysis project Ga0123342, IMG submission 89960) | Root nodule microbial communities of legume samples collected from Mexico - Turtle bean Mexico white nodule | ecosystem: Host-associated > Plants > Roots > Nodule | place: Mexico: Nepantla... | reverse complement strand
TAATATATATATATATATATATATATATATATATATATATATATATATATATATATATATATTATTGCAGATACTCTTAGAGTTTGGGTTTTAGAACTTAATTCAACACCACAAAAATCGGTTTATAAGATGAGAATTATCAAATTTATAAGCTCTATTTAGGACGGATTTTTAGCCTATACAGATTCTGTTTAAGGCATATTTATAGTATATTGAATCTCTGAAAAACCCAGGTGTTTCGGCTCTAAAGTCCCATATGTAATTCTTTGCACATGGAAGAATCATTATACAGTAAAACCCTTTTTGTGAATGTGTAAGTATCAAATTCACTACCTCTAATGAAAGCATCCAATCAAGAAGCCATAGATATTTTTACCTACAAGACCCTACATCCTAGAATTACCTTTAACAGGATCTTCTGCAGAATACCACTCACTCCAAGAACAATCATCATCCCACTGCATCCCATTGGACATTTCATCAGTACTTTCTCCAGATTTGCTAATTTTGGCAACTTTCATATTGTCGTCATCATATGGAAGTGTTCTGAATGTCAGCTTCATCGCAAATCGAACTTTGAAATTATGAACAGACAGATCCATTGTGGAGTAGGCCTTCAGTAGCAAATGGAAATTAATCATTACAAGTGAAAGATAGAAGAACAGTGCAGACATGAAATCAAAAATTTACATAGAACTGCTGGCTATAAGACAAATCAATGGAGGTTATTGTGTATGCAAAGTGTTCAATCAACATATTTTGCGAAGTAAGCCAGAACATATAAAAGGAAAAAAAAAGAACAAATCACACATATAATTTTCTCAGAAAGCTCAAAAGAATTGCCAATTCTTTTTTCCAAATATTAATGTAAGAAAAACATCACTTTAGAAAACTGTTGAATAGAAACAAAGCTTATATTCAATACCATGGGTATTTTTTATGTTGTTCTCCAATCAAAAGCAGAGTTTCATCTCGGTAATCCACGCTGACATCTAAACTGGAATTCCAATTTTGATTAAACAATACCAAAAGCACCTATGGTATTTCTCCTAAGTTGAGTCCATTTTCTTATCCTTCTTACTGAATGATTATTCATTCATGTAACCAATCACTTATTTCAATTCACAATATCCATCCCCTTAGGGAAGAGGTTAGACTAAATGGTAAACCACTTGTACCAAAAAAAAAAACACTTGTACCAGAGCACTAAATGCATCTGCCTCAGTTACAAATAAGAGAGCAAAGTATAGAAGCACAAAGCAGGAAGGGAATGCCAAATTAAAAATGGAAGTGTTCCAACTTCGCAAAATCAAATAGATATTAAATTGAACATGGGAGAGAAACTCACAAACTTAGATACAAATAACTCGTACAGCCCCTCCAAATGCATGAGTTTTATTGAAACCTGACTACCAATTCGATCTGCTTCGAATCTTCTAGTAAATACAGTGCCCATGCTTTGAATTCCAATATAAGCTTTCCGTGATGGATCATGAACTGGAACAAATGCTGGCCATAAACTATGAAACCAACGTCATGAGAAAGCAGATCTCCACTTTAAATTACCAAAACTAAACTGGATATTTAACAAATTCTATTTAAACCCTGTAAAATTTAATCCCATGACAAAGTAACTTCTGTACTACAAAACGAGAGACAACACAAACCCAAATATTAATGTGAAACAAGCTGAGTAGTTATCACATGCAAATATCATACATAAAAATGCAATATAAATATGGCACACATTACTTATTCTAAAGTTTCACCACTCATTAAGTGTTAAAGAGCAATGAACAATGATTACCTTGAACAATTAGACAAAGCAATTGCAACAGCACTCAAGAGCTTGCTAGCCTCTGGAGCATCAAGAACCACACCACTTGCACTCTGAGGAGCAATTACCTAGTGAAATAAATACATGTAAAGTAGTGTTTCCTTATCTTTAGTAGAACCAATAAAATTCCAGTGAAAGGAAAGAAGCAGCATTAAACATACCAAAAACTCCTTTACGCCAAAGCATAACTGCAGATCATGCAAATCGAAGTTCCAGTCTGCAAGTTTTCCTGCATCAACTAGATAAAAATAATAGATTAAAAAAACACTTTCCTCAGCCTAAACATCAACCTAGTAGACATTGCTACCCAACCCCACCGCCAGAAAAAATTACCATCAGGGTCAGTCTTGAAATAGAACTCCATGCAGTAACTTTTCATGGCATACTTCATTTCAGATTTCACCTTGTACAAATTACCGGAATCCTCCAAGAGAACTGCACCTTTTTCCTGGGGAAAAAAATAAATAAAGATGCCATTCCGATCCAAAACAAAAATGACATACATTTTCATTTTCCAACAGCAAAAGAATAATGCAACTTCAAAAACAACACAAAACCCTCCATCAACACCATGTCATTCCTTAAACACCATAGCAAAAATATAATTGAAGAAACCATATCATATCACAAACAAACATGTGCACTTGTATAGCAAGATTCATTTGACACCAACAGCATTCCAATTATGCCAGTTTCTGTTATTTCCAACGCTTACCAATAAATTATTCGGTGCATTAGACATCCATACCCGTAAAACTGCCTCTATTTCAGAAATAAACCTACAAAACACGAAACAAAACTTAAATTAAGTTTAAGTAAAACTAATCGCATCTTCTATCTACGCATTCGAAGAGCACACACACGACAATGTGAATTAATTATCAGCGATACGCAGAGACACACCGTTCCCACGAAGAAGCGACAGTGAAGTCATCAAAGTGCTCGACCTGGGAATTTATCAACACCGAAACCAATCAGCACGTCTAAATCCGATTCAAATTGAGGACCAAAAGTAATTTAGATTCGGTAATTTTTTGCGATGAAAAGAAACACTTACTTCTGGCTCTTCTTCTTCATGTTCGGTGAGTTCATCGTCAGTGGTATCAAAGTGGATCTTCTTGCTAGAGCTGGAGGACGCCATCGAATCCAAAAAGTGGCACAAGGTTCACAGAATGCGAATCGTCGTCATTTCTTCGACTACATCAAACAATTGCAACCATCCCTGAGATCTGATCGTGAATCAATCAAAACAGAATTGAATTTTTAATAATAATGATAATAAAATTATAATTTTTTGTGTGATTTGTAGAAATTTTAAATAAAACCAGAATCTATCTATCCTTCTCAGGTTATAACCCAACTTCTTTTAAGTATAATAGTTTTCCTTCTTTGGTGGGATTAAATAAAGATGTGACTTTTTTGTGGGTTCACAGATTATTCCCTACGAGTAGAGGAGCCAACAATACAAAGTTTTAAAAAATTAGTATTTTTTTTTAAATTGAGTAATTTTGTGATGATAAATTGAGTGTATATATATAACATTTAACCATAAATATAAGTTATATAATGATAATAAAACGTAAAAAGTATTTTAATATGGTTCAAGTTTTTTTAATATTTTAATCATAATTTTAATTCTACATAAATTTATATATTTACTTATAATTTTAAGAAAAATACAACTACATAAATAAAATAAAATTTTATGATTTTTTTCTTAATATTAATATATATATATGATAATATATCATCATTTTTATTTAGCATATTAATATCAATTCATCACTATATTATATATAAAAGAAAACTTAGAGATACATAAATTTGTGAGGTTGGCATGGAAAAAAAAAATATGTTTGAGTGGAAAAGACCGTAGGAAAAAGAGTTTTTAGTACATTAAAACAATGTGATATTAAATAGAGGCTTATATGACAAACGGACTTCACATGGTGATGTAGAAGCTAGTTCCTTTTGTGGAGATTAGTTATTTTATTTCTTTTGACGGAGTTAGTTTCATTTATTTGATCCTGGGTGTATAGTGTAATCCTTTTGTATAGGTTTTTTTTTTTAAAATGCATACGGGGAAGGTATGAAATATGAAGAAGTTGTGTCTCATATGGCGTTGTATAAAAAAATAAATAATGCAAAATGGAAGTGTTTGGTCTAACACACACTTTGTAATTTTTCCATCTTATTTGATAAGCATTTCAGAAGATAAGTGCAAACAAATTGTAGGTTAAGGTAAATATAAAAAATGTTTTCAAAACTTAATATTGTGTTATAGGGAATGTTTTCACCATCTCTCACTAAGTTGATTCGTGTCAAAGTCAAGTCTACATCAAAGATTTTTTAGATATAAGAATAAACCTGTAATGTTCACTAACTATCTTGACACGTGCATATGTCAATTATGGGTCAGTGATCTACCCAATACACATGTGCAACCTAGGGAGATAAGTACTCTCAACTATCAAAGATGTTGTGTGAAGAATATAAGAAAAATTAATGTCGCATGAAGCACATTCAGTATTTCTTAACGATCAAACTCATCGGATGATATAAGAAAGATAAAGATATTCAAAATAAGTTCAAAGTTACTCAACAACCAGAAAAAGGATTCCAACAACTACATTCTTCAAGCACCTATATAAAAGCATGATTTGAAGAGGAAAACAATAAGCTACATCATTATTTGTAAGTGTTAAAATGTTGTCAAATCTCCCCTATTCCCAAAATCTTTAGAATATCAATGTTTGTGTTCTATTAGCAAACTAAGAAATAATGTTTATCCTTGTAATTGTCGAAAAATGAAGTGCCTTTGTAGTGAGCAAAACTTGTGATCTATTGGTCACATTATTAGACAATTAGTTGTCTTATCCATGAGTGACTGTGTTCCAAACAATTATCAATTTTAGTTAGGAGTAAATGCATTATAGAGAATACTCAATTTTAGTCAAGAGTGGTTAGGTCCCAAAGAATACTCAGGTAGCTAATAGTGGTTAGGTTCCAAATAATACTCAGGTTCTCATCCAAGAGTCGCTAAGTGTCAAATAATACTTGGATTTTAACCAATAGTGGTTATGTTCAAATAGTACTCGTTATGTACTTCCCAATATTAGTTTGTTTGATGAACTTGACTAGTTGGTCAAAAACTGGACGTAATATGTATTTCAAACGAAACAAAATAAAAATATTGAGTGATTTTTCTTTTCTTACTTTATTACATTGCATGTTATTTTGTTTTTGTTGATTAAAGATCAAGTTAAAAAAGAATGATATTTTAAAATTTATTGATTAATCCTGTGTCATACAAACTATCATCTAACTACCAAGTATCTAATAATACTTTACAAAAAAAAAATTTAAGAGAATTTTAAAAACATAATTCAACTTTTTCTTCTTATATTTTTTTTCTTCAAAAATTATTTTGTGTTTGTGGATAACATTGAATATTCCAATAATATTTTCTTATCTCCTAAATCGAAATATATGGATAATGGAATGATACTAAATAAGTCACTAATGAAATTGTTGTTATGGAGGATGATGATTTAAAGTAGTTCATAACTTATTTTAAAAATGCTCAAATTAATTATTTTGCTTTAAGAATTATCGTCCACTTGAATATGTTCAGACGTAATTAAGAAAATCATGGAAGAAATAATGATTAAGAATGTTGATTTAAAATCTTTTCAATTTTTTTTAACAGTCTTACTTAATATATTTATATTAGTGTCATTTGTTTACTTTAAACACAATTCTTTACTTCTTTTATAATTATTCATATTTTTTAATATTATTAACGCAATTTAAATACTTATAAAGTATAATTGTTATGATCTTGTTCTACTGTAAAAATTTAAATTTTTTGAAATTAGTAAATTTAGTCTTAAGTTATAACAACATAAATGAAAGGAGTAATACAAATTACAAAATTAAGTGCAAAGTAATAATTAATTTAACTATTAATCAAGAACACATCATCAGTCTCAACATCTTTCTATTGCACATGATTTGTATCATTAATAAGTGGGTCTAGTAATTATTAATGCTTACTTCTTTTGATTGCACTATATGTTTATATATGTTTATGAAAAGATGCCACACTCATCTTTTTTCATCTATGACATCTAAAAGTTTTTCATAACAAAGTTTCTTAAAGAATGGGTTCTTATTGTAAAACAAGATAAATAGATAAAAGAAAAGTGTATTGTTCAACATGAACTACATGATTAAGAGTCCCCAACTAAGAACAACATCAAATGCAACATTTATATGTATATGACAAACATTAAATGCATCAACATTTACATTCACATGAGATACACATGTCATGAAGAAGAAGCTTAAAGTTGAATGAAAAGATAGAGAGAAACATTTAATCTCAATAACTAGTTTTTATGCCTAGTATGCAATGATGTTGAACAAAATATATAAGAGAATAATGTTACCTCAAGTATTCAAGTTTTTTTTTTGTGTATAGTATTTTTAAAAACAATTTTTATTTATAAAACATCCTTCATTAAAATATCTTTCATGAGAGGAGTGCGCTTATAATTATATTCATGTTGAAACCTTTATCTAGTTTTTTAATCTTAGTATTCATGTTTCTTTCTCAAACATTTTATATAAGAAAATATATTCATGTTACACAAAGTAAAAAAATATGATTGAATACCATTTTAGAAATTAAAAAAAAAATTATTTCTAAATTAATTTTTATTATTATTAAATAGTTAATCAATTTTAATTTAAAAATATATACTTTGCTAAACAACTTACAAGTTTATTGTCATAAATACTCAATTGAGTTTTTTTTTCATGGTGGAAGGGAAGAAGAGGATTATTTAATAAATCCGATGAAAAAAAATATTTATACTTTTTATATTGATTGTTCTGATTAATCTTTAAAATATTTGTAGATTTTTTATCTAAAAATAACTATTGTATTTTATTTCAATGTTATTCTTCTGGTATTATATATATTTTGAAATTTTATTATTTTAATATAACTGGCTCTCTCTGTCTTTCTCTGCTGAACCTGTAATAGAAAAACAAAAAGCAAAGTATCTTCTTCTTCCTCCCTTTCCCACTGTCAGAACAAAAACATGGTCACTCTCACAGACTCCAAACCTTGAACCTTCTCAATCTTCTCTCTCATCTTTTTTTCCTTTCAACTTCAATGGCGGCAGCGTTGGAGTGCTGGTCGCGCCGCGCCACCAGCGACGAGGACGATGCATTCCTCGCCTCGCATTCCTCACAACCCCGAGACTCTTCTTCTTCGTCTTCTCCCTCTTCCTCTCTCGTCCACAAAAAGCTCCTCAAAATTACGCGCAACGTCTCCGAGGCTCTCTCTTCCCTCAGAAACTCCCTCAATGCTATGAATGATTCTTCCAAACACGACGCGCCTCGCAACCTTGTGTGGACCACCGTCGTGCGCAATCTCAGCCACCTCTATCCCGGGACCCATCTCCCTGAGAAGCTTGTCTGCAACATTCGCAGGCACTATGACTCCCTGCCTCTCAGGTTCGGATCCCAACCTTAGTTTGCTCGTTTGCATCGGTTGGGACTAGTGGGTTTGTGAATGAATGTCAATGTGAAGAGTGAAGATTCAGTTGCACTTGTTTTTTGGGTGTGTTTAAGGTCACTTAGTTCGGTGTTTTTTTTTCTTTGGACATGCATTCAATTAGTGTTTTTGGTGCTATTCTTAAATCCGAATTGGAGTTTTATTTCGCAATAAAGGTTTTCATTGCATTAAAGGTCAACTTAGATCACCTGGGTGAAACTTTTATTCTGGTGGGAGAACATCATCAAATGCATATAAGGAGTGTTTGTAAGTTTTGTTCTTCTTTTGCTTTTGGGAATGGGGTTTGCTTCTTTTAATTTTGGAAGCTCTAAAGTTTTCAACTTGGGGGTGATCCAGTATGAATGTGAGTGTCGATGCTAATTTCGTTGTGTTTAAGGTCACCTCAGTTGGACGCTCAACGGTTTTATTTTTGTGTTTTTTACTATAGGAAATGGTTTTTGCTGCTGCCGTGTTAGATGCTGTGTTCTAATCTGAATGTGAATGCGGAGAAATTGTTGTATGGTCGATCTCTACGTCACCCAACCAAGTTTTTCTATTGATGATTTTTTTAATAATAATACTCGACTATTTTATGGAAATTGATACTGTTGGTCTCGAAGCATGTAATAATTTTCATGAATGTGAATGCAAAGATTTAGTAGCACTGTTTTAGTTGTGTTTGACGATCACTTACTTCAGTGATGGATTTTGCTCTCTTTTTTGTTCTAAATTCTAGAGTTTTTGTTATTTATTTATTTTGTTTTTGGCAGTTATTCTCAGGCGGGGTTTGATGTGAAAGACGTGTTTCTTCACATGAAGCTGATGGAGCAAGCTTTGGAAGATGAGCAGGCTGCGATTTTGATTCAAGAGGAAGGTGATGGCGAGATTCAACTTCAGGGGTCTTTGTTCAAGTTGACATTTGCTTGCAACTCTCCTATTTCATGGCCCACAATGTCATGTGCATTGGATGGTTACTCCATTTGCTGCAAGAAGATTCAGATATTTGAGAAGAAAGGATTCACCCTTGGGATTGTGCTTCTTCTTGTACTGTCTAGTGGTGGGCAAGATAAGTTGGTCAGGACCTGGGTTGAAAGTGCTCTCAAGATTTCCATGAAGAGGCCTAAAACCGGTGGCGTGAAGCTTCCCTTTGGGCTTTGTGGGTGTCAAGAAGAGAACACCAAAGGGAGAGGACATGGAGAGATTGTGGAAGATGGTGGTGATGTATGTTGTGGAAATGGGTTTGAGAATTTGAGCCAAAAGATTCAGCTTCAGGTGCCATTACCTAGTTCATCTTTTCTTGTAGTGGTAGATGAATGGCAAACTATTCAATCAGGTGGGGATGGTATTGAAAAATGGTTGTTGAACTCTGATAGTCTTGAGTTTGCAGAACTGATTGGGCCCAATTCGTATAAGGGGATGTATATGGGGAAAAAAGTTGGCATTGAGAAGCTTAGAGGGTGTGAGAAAGGGAGCTCTTATGAGTTTGAGCTCAGGAAAGACCGGCTGGCACTGATGACTTGTGGTCATAGAAGTATTATGCAGTTTTGTGGTGTTTGTGTAGATGAAAACTATGGATTATGTGTATTGACGAAACTTGTGGAAGGTGGATCTGTCCATGACTTAATGTTAAAGAACAAGAAGCTTCCGATCAAGGATGTTGTAAGAATTGCAGTTGATGTGGCTGAAGGGATCAAGTTTATGAATGATCACGGTGTTGCATACAGAGACCTTAATACGCAGAGGATTCTTTTGGATAAGCATGGGAATGCTTGCTTGGCTGATATGGGTATTGTCACTGCCTGCAAGAGTGTTGGAGAGGCAATGGATTATGAAACTGATGGTTATCGATGGCTAGCACCAGAGGTTTGCCTCTAATCAAACTCCTTTCAAGTTAGAAATGTAATTCTTGAAATTATGAAAAAATGTTAGGTCATTAGGCTACGTAATGCTGGCTAATTCTGCATTTGCATCTCCCATCCCATGCATATTTCTTAAATCTCCCCACAAGTATTCCTTTAAAATAAGATTCAAATGAAAAACCTAGCTTTAAGACTCTACATTCTGCATCACATCTAGGAATTGTGTTTTAGGCTTTTAAGCTGCTGCCAGATCATGCTTTATTTAACAAGTTATGATTTGTTTCTAAGCAACTATTACTCTAGCACCGTGTATTGAAATCAGAATTACTTGTAAGATTCAATTATAACCAGCATGGCAAAGAAATTTTTTTATGGTTGCAAAATAACAACTTTTCTTAAAATATGTAAGTATCATCTTTTATGTGTTTGAGGTTGGATCAAGTTATTATTGATTTTTTTTTTCTTCTCTTTTTAACACTCTCTCTGGTTGTTTTGTTTATTATCATTTAAGCTTGTTCAAACTAAAGTTCTAATCAAATGTATTTGAGCTCATCTACATGTTACCCTATGTTTAACTCAGAGCAACTTAAAGTAACAATCTGTTGGCTTTATTGCTTGGAGGATGTTGTTTAGATCCATTGTATGTAAAATGCAATGCTGAACTAGACATCTAAAACAAGATTTCATGTCACTTGTCTTGGCATCATTGTTTGAGCATGCCCAACATGGCTTAATAATTGTTGTGTACTTCCACTTTATAGTGTATGCCATTGTTTAAACACCACTGTTTATCATTAGACAAATCAGCATTGCTCTGTGTAATGCAATTGTACCTTCATTGATTTCAAATGGAGCCCACACACCATAAACCGTAAGCATGATCTGTCCCCCTATTGAACTTATTTTTGTTCAATTGATAAGGCTGCTTGGAGCCTTTCTACTCACAACTCACCAGGACCAAATTAGTTATTTTCCCTAACATTCTAAAGGGAAGGCTTCAATAAGAAATAAATAAAGTTCATGCACCTTGCTTTGTCTGATTGTGACAGTATGAATTTTAGTATATTATTTTGTATAAATGTGAGATAACATATATGGATTTTTGTGCCCTCTTTTTTGTTGAAAACAGATAATTGCTGGTGATCCAGAGAGTGTGACAGAGACATGGATGAGTAACGTTTATAGTTTTGGAATGATTATTTGGGAGATGGTAACTGGTGAGGCAGCATATTTGGCATATTCACCCGTGCAAGCAGCAGTTGGAATTGCTGCTTGTGGCCTAAGACCTGAAATCCCCAAGGACTGCCCTCAAACTCTAAAATCTCTCATGATAAAGTGCTGGAACAACACCCCTTCGAAACGTCCTAACTTCTCTGAAATTTTGGCCATTTTGCTACGGACAAACAACTACAGTAGGTAAATTTATTGTATTGATAATAATTTGATGCCAAACATCCCAATCTCAAGGGATCTTCATAGTTCATACACAAACATGAGTCCTCCACGCTTTTATATCAGTAATGAAAGGTGTAAAGTTTCCCTTTTCTTTTCCTTTTTGACAAATTTGTACCATCTCTTTATGCTGCCTTTGCCATCATGAATGTACTGTTTTTTCCTCTTATGATGGCAACCTGAATGATGGAAATATTACAACTCGTTTCATATTGTTTGGTCATGACTTATGAGTGATAACTAAGATTATTCGGTAAGGAATAAAAAAAATCAATTTTAGTGCCTACATCATTCATAGGCTACTAAGATCTTTTGTTCCTTTCATGGCCATCCGAAGGGTCCCATTTGGTATTATGTTTCTTTAGTTGTGAAATTATCAAACACCTTGTCCCCATTTTTCTTGAAATATCCAACCTTTTCATCTTTTATGCATCAGATCGATGTAACATATTCTCACTCTGTACTGGGCACACAGAAACTTACGCTTATCTGCTTCAATGATCACATCGAAGTGAGTGATGCAAGTCTGCAACAACCACCACACACATACCTCATCATGAACTATTTATATATATAGTCAGAGGAATTATATTCATATCGCATTTATTTTTATTTTAATATAATAATGGAGACAACCTTTTCCATGAAAAGAAGATCACATCAAGGATGTTTGGTAATAATATCATGGTACAACTCAATCTTGAGAGATGAGGTAATCGAACATATAGATATGCTGAACTTGCTTGTTGAAGTATAATAGTTAGAAGATGATGTTCTACCTATAATTCATGTTTCTTGACACCTATAATTCATGTTTCTTGACACTCAAATTTTAATGGAATTCGTTAAGAAATCATATAAAAAAAATTAAGTTATGAATAGATCATAATTATGTACATATTGTAATATTATACACTGGAGGAAGCACATGCTGCATGTGAATGTGACACTCATGTCAGGTGTACAACACTTCATTCCTTCTTTTCCCCTTCATTTTGTTTATTTTTTACTGCTAACTTTAGGGTGGCCGCTAAGAAAATACTATAATATTAACCTTTTACAATGTATAATATATGAGTAAAGTGTGAAGTGATACCATTCATAATGTTATACTGTCACGTTTAAAACCAAAGAAATTCTTGATTAAAATCCAATTATAGACCCTGTTATCGTATTCATATGGCTTCTGACACATGTCATGTGACTGAAGGCATCTTACGTTCTTCTGAGATCTTATAAACAGAACAAAAGCATTTGCTTGAGATGTCCATGGAATTCAATTCACTTTGGATTAGATTTGTAAAGAACTCAAGTTATTTGTCAAGTTTTAGGGTAATGAAATTATATAAGTAGTTTTTGAAGATACTGACTTGCATCTTTTAAGTTTTTGAATAAAATAATGAGTGTTCTAATTTCAACTTAGTTCACTTGACAGTATTAGGGTTAATTACCTTGTTTTCTTTGAAACTTATACTTCCATAACAGTTTTATTTTTTAAAATTAAATTATTTTTTTATCTCGACTCTTAAATAATATAAAATTTCAGAAAAATAATTACTCTTCTTTAATTTTTAATGGTCTTTATATATTTTAAATGAGATGATATTTAGTTTGGGTGTATATTATAACAAAGTCATAGTCACTTGTTCTTATTTTTAAAAAAAATAATATATTAACTAAAATTTAAATAAACAAATATAAAAATTCTAAATAAAAATCTAAATAATTTATTATTATATATTAAATATAACTTACTTCTAACTTGTTACAATTATTTCATATCCAAAATTCATCACGAACACTTCAAAATGGGTAAAAAATTGTAATTTAAGAATATCTAGTAAAAAAATCCGTAGACCCTGGTTATACTTATTTTAAAAATAATTAGTTTAATAAAAAAAGTGTTTTTAGAAAATCAAAATATATAACTCAAATGAAACCCATAAGTACTTGCAATCCTATAGTTTCTTCGTACAAAAGATATGTTGGGAAAAGTCTAAATAATTCATATTTTATATTATTAAAATATAAAATTTAGAAATATATTTCAGATTTTTATAATCTATAGTATATTATAAATTTTTAGAATACATTTTTATATTATATGATTTGAAATATATTTTCAAATTTTTAATTAAAAAAATTTTAATATTTTTAAAATATACAATTTATGATTCATGAATAAATTTTTTTTTTTTCATAATCTATTCTATGCATAAGAATTATGAGCCAATTTCTTCCTGCACTCTGTGGTGTCCCTGCACACCCGCATGCTTTAATAAAATTCAAAAATATCTTTCTGAAAATGGATTTAGGTTTTAGTCTTTATTGGTTGAAGTTCAATGAAGCTTGAGGTGAAGTTCTTGGAGTTTCTTCCTTTAGTGCTAGGTGGTGCTAGTGAGAGGTGGTGTTGAGAGTTTGTTCGGTTTTTCTTTTTTAATTTTGGATCCAGAGACTTTTTAAATTATAAAATCCAAAAGATAATAATTTGAATTTGTTGTATTATGGATTTAAAATACAAATTTATATTTTGAATTTTTGAATGTGAGAATATCTTTTAAATTGTACAATTTGAAATGAATTTAAAAAATAAAACACATTTCAAATTCTACATTCTTTCAAGTATTCTTGGATACAAAAATATATTTTGAATTGTATCATTTAGAAGATGCATTTTTTACTGCATAATCTGTAATGCATCTCCAGAACTGAGAATACTTTATAGATTTTAAAAAGGTAACTTCTAGATGACACAATCCAAAAGGTATTTTTGGATAAAAAAATACTTAAAGGCCATAAATTTGACTTAGATTTAAAATATGTTTCACTTATGATTACAAATCTTCATTATAATCATTGTTAAAATTATAATAAAGGTATTATCTATCATTTTTTTTGTTTTAATTGTAAGAGAGTAATTGTTCACTAATGGAGACTAAATCCCAACTTTAAAGACTAAATCCCAACTTTAAAGCAGAATATTCGATGAAGTAGATAATATGTTTGATATAGAAGAGTTTCATTTAATGAAGTTTGCGAGCAGTGGAGTTGAATTGGTTGGAGGTGAAATGTATTAGAGATTTTACCACAAATGAGGTAAATTAAATTTCACTCATTCGTGTTATAACTTTGACAAGTCATGTAATTATATTGTAATGTATTTGTAGGTTTTTGCAATGCGAGATAAGTTACTTAAATGGGTGCGTAGGGTGACCTTTTTTGTGATTGTAATAATTAGATATGTCAAAGCAAATGGAAAACAAGGGAGAAAGAACATTCGTTGTTAGGTTGTAAAAGGGGTGGTAAGTATAGAAAATACAAACATGAATTGGAGATGAATGTAACTGGTACATGGAAATGTGATTGTCTTTTTAAATTGCAGGGTAAACCTATTGGCAATGGAGAAGGTTAGATCTTGAAGGTGATATGTGGAAGTTATAATCATGAAATAACTAAAACATTAGTTGGTCACCCCTATGCTGACAGATTAAAACCAAATGAACATTCTATGATTGTTGACATGACTAAAAGTCTAGTTAAGTTAACAACATATTACTTATTTTGAAATAGAACAATGAGGAGAACGTCATAACAATAAATAAAGTGTAAAATGTCAAATAAATTCAAAACAAAATGATTCTAAAAGAGTCAATCAAATTGATTTGTCAAGTCTACAAAGCGTGAACCATCATATTTTGAGCATGTGGAGGTCATTCATTTATGCATGATAACTCTTTTTTGTGGGAAGGAACTAAGGAGAAGGAAAAGATGCAGGTTGCCATTAACACAAAAGTAATTCTCTTGTTTGATCATTTTGATCCTAGTTGTCACCCTTACATAGTTGATGTCATTTATGTGAAGGTTGATGGTCATTATGGTTATCAATCTATTGATGCATTGTTAGGGATGGTTGAAGAGTCAATAATGAATTTATTTAGAAAAATATCTCAATGATGTGATGAATATGCTATATTATTATGTGGTTATGAATAAGTGGAACAATATGCTCATAGCCATATTGGTGCGACATATGCTAAGCAAATGTTGTTGCGTACACGTGCTCATACGAATATAGTCCGGAAATAAGATGGACTCGAAGGGCCTACGAGGACGATGATCATCATATGAACTCCAAATGATGACCCTAACATTGGTCATAACATCTAATTGGACCCATACAACAAAATAGTGCAAATATGTCATCCAATCACATATTGGAATGCCAGTGGGTGAACCTCCTGATAGATTAATTTATATCCCTCCTTCTCATGCCCTCAAAATGCTCACACATCCATGTCTGTTACAATTTTAACAAATCAATATTCATGTATGCATATGAAAAAAAGTAACTTATATGAATTTTGTATATGATTTACCCATATAAAAGTCGCATAACCACCCAATTGCTTTGTTTAGGCAAATCACACATCCCCTAGCTTGCCATACATATGGGTAAGTGCAACAACTCCCCAGGAGTACCCATCACACATCCAAAAATTTCTAAACAACTGCAAGTAGGATATAGAGATGAAGGTGACACTCTTATCAGCAAATATCATGAATCTCAACAAATGCAACAAATATTCCCTTGCAACATACTCTCAAGTTTGTTGGATGCAACACTCCTCATAGACCTTTCATAGTCAACTAAGCCTAATGTGTGGACCCCAACATTGCCTCATATTTGAGGTTGCATCACCTTGGTCAACCCCTAGCAACTTCACCAAAATAATTAAAGTTGTAACGAATTTTAGGGGATGACATAAGATATTATCCACAATTGGGAGATGTAGCAAAGACGACACATAATCCATCGTTATTTTCATTTCACCAACTAGAAGGTGGAAGGTGTTGGTGTCCCAATGCCATCTTTCCACAGTCGGCCACGTTATAACTTATGTTGCATTGCGGAAACAATCCTGATTTAAGCACAAATGCCTCAATTTGAGGATGAAACACACCAAATTTACTTAATTTTCGATCATGAGAGATCAACTTAAATTCTCCACGATCCTAGCAAATACTTTTGTGTTGGTAACTACAAAACAATGTTATAATCAATAATACAAAAAGTTAGCTAGACAAATTTCATTCTTACCTCACTCTCCCACAACCAAAGCGACATGATCCATTAAACTTACTAGCAAAGAAAGGTCCGAAGGTCCTCCAAAGAACTGTCATGCTAATCATGCCGGTCTGTATGTATATCCATCACATCAACAATTATATGATCACATGCTTGCTCACAATCTCGTTTATGTGCCTACCACTGCTTTGCCACCACCTCTTCTCCTAACCATAACTTTATCTACATCACCATTCTTACACTAATGAAAACCAAAATATGATAAATTTTACCCATAGTAAGAATGTTTTTGTTTTTTGAAATATTTTTAAGATAGTACAATTCAAAATGCATATTGCTAGATGATACAATCCAAAAGGTATTTCTGGATCTAGAAAAACTTTACAAATTAATCTATAATGCTTTTATGGATCCAAAAATACCTTTGATGTATAATACAAAATATGTATAACAATAAAAATCAAATTGTGTAATCCAAAATCCTTCCAGATAACCTAATCCAGAATGAAGAAACACAAAATTTCAAAACCAACCTTTGTTAATAGCACAATCCAAAATAACACTCTAATATAGATATGATCCCCCACAAAAGAGTACATGAATGCTAACAACACACCAAAAAAGATTGAAAAAGGAAATGAGGGTGGGCCAAGGGGGTGCTTGGGGTGTCACAATTGATGAAAAAGTGAAAGAAATGAAGGAAGTAAGGAAAATAAGATTTTTTTAAAAATTTAAGAATACAATGGTCCTTTTGCTATCCCATGGGGGTGCAGAAAGAAATTTCCAATTATGAGGTAGGAGAAGAATTAGCTGTTAGAATCTTTGTATGTTGGAATCTTTGTATAGGTGAGCCCAACTATTCTATGACAATTTCTTCTTGCACCCAATCTTCTATTCAAAATGACAAAAATGTCCCATCAAAATTATGAAAATAACCTCAAATAAAAATGGGTATAGATTTGTGTTCTGCACTTTTTTGTCTAGAATATTTTTTTTTAATTTTAAATTATATTTATTATTCTGAATTTTCAGATAATTTAAAAAATATAACATGCAGATTAAAATTGAATTGATATATTGTCGAAAGAAATTGTCTTATTCTATTCATGGATCCAAAGTGAAAGCTCGCCTAAACCACGACTAAACACTGGAACGTGAGACCAAGGGATCACCTAATGAATGCTCCCACTCCATGATTTTCTCTTACAGTGTTTACCTGAAAAAGAATCCCAAATCATTGAAAAATATCCATTTTAGTTAAATACGAGCAACTTTACTGTTTTTTTTATTTTGCATAATTTTTTAAAGCATGAAATTAGTTATTTCTATAGCTATTAATTTATATTTATCCCAATAATTAATCATAAATTTAAAATTATATAATCAAGATAAAATATAATACAATCCTTAATTTTTTAATTCAGCATTATTTTTATTTGATATACAATTAACTTAAAATATATATTAAAAGTAAAATTATAAAAATACAGACAATTTTAAATTGCAATCCCTCTCGTTTTTTCTGGCCCACTCCCCTGTCATATTACTTATATTTTTTTAGTTAAAAGAAGAAACTGTTCGCTAGAGATAATTAATAATTAAGGTTTTCTCTTACTATAATTAATGATTAATTGTTTAACTTATGTGAAAATTTATTACATCATAATTAACAATAAGAGAAAATCACGTAAAGAACTACTAATAGTATATGTTTTATCCAAAAATATTAATTATGTTCATAAAATAATATTTTGTCCGAACAAAACAAAGGGAAGGAAGAGGCAGAATCAACGAATGCAACAGCACAGAATTTCTCTTTCTTTTTCGGCTTTTCCATTATCTCTAGCTTGTTCTAGATCTTTCCTCCATTGAATCCACTGCCTGCAGGAGCACAGTGCGCGTGGTACAACCCAACACGAGTGCCGTCGATACCAAACAAGATGCTTAAACAACGACGTGGCAATCACTCAAGAGTCCTCTGTTTCGCTCTCTGACGTTTTATCTTTCATTTCACGCTACTCGCTCACTCTTCTCTTTCCTCTCTCATCTCTCTCTCTCTTCTTGAAGAGAGAAAAAATGGAGTAGCACCTGTCATGTCCTCACTCGAAGCGAAACCCTAGAATAGTAGCATCGCATTCGCCTTCTTTTGCAAATCCATAAATGCCCTCGCTCTTCACCCTCTCAATAAAATCCCAAACGTCACGAATCAGAACAAAAACAAACAAAACGAAACGAACACTTCTTCTCCGATTCTCTGCATCCAATCGGTTCCATTCTCTTTCTTCCTTCGCACCGAAGTTCCAATCGGTACGTCGCTTCTCTCTTCGTTAATCTTCTTCGATTAACTCTTTTTTACTCGAACAATTACAGTTACAAATACAATTACGAAAATAATAGTTGCGCTCATGCTACGTGAGCTAGGGTTTGGGTTTTTCCTCGCCGTGATTCCGTTACTGGTTTCGCGGTTTGTGTATCTTGCTTTTAACTTCGATCCTCTTCGCGACCATCGCGCTGTTAATTCTCCCTTCTTCATTGCTTTTCTTGTTCTTGTCGTCGTCCTCACGATCGCGTTGCGTCGCGTGTTCAGCAGCTTACTGTACTATATGCTTCCAACTAAGAGACCTTGCGAAGTACTGGTTGCAGTAGAAGAGGTGACCGACAACAACGACATCTGCAGCAGCAGTTTCTCCAAGAAGAATCGGATCGCCGCCGGAACCGCCGATTCCACGGTGAAAAACGACGATACCACCGTCCGGAGCTTCATCAACAGCAGCAGCGAAAGCGGGAACACGAGTGAGGGAGTGTCGGCCATGGCTTTGGGCGACTCTAATCCTCCGGACATCGATGAGGATCTCCACAGCCGTCAGCTCGCCGTGTATGGTCGAGAGACCATGCGGAGGCTGTTTGGCTCCAGCGTCCTGGTCTCCGGGATGCAAGGTCTTGGCGTCGAGATTGGTAAAATCTTTGAACACTTTGCTTTTGTTTAATATTTTATGCTGTTTGGGTTTTGTCACGAATTGAGATTGTATTTAGATTTGATCCTATTTGTGATGCCTCAGTTAATGGTGAAACTCTGTTTAGTTTTATTTCAGTTTTTTGCTTGATGTTTCTTGCAGAAATTAAGTTGATAAATTATGGGATTTGTGTTAGTAGATTTGGTAATTACAGTACTGTCATCTAAAAGCTGTAGGCAGAGTGATGTGACCGTCCCTGTTTGTAATCTCGTAGTTTTGTTGTTGCTCATAATAGATTTATCATGAAAATGATCACCAGCAACCTTTAAACTGCAATCGCAGTTGAGGATTTTTCGCATCCTGTGATATGGGCAATTACGTTGATGTTGCCTTTGATTATAACCTAATGGAATCAGTACTGTAGTTTCTTTTATAGATTTGTAATCTATGATTTGGATTAGTTTTTTGAGAGATCACTTGATTATGTAATTTCAACTATTCATTTTGTTGTGTGATTTGAGTTTTTATTTAATGGTATTGGTATTTAGGTTGAAGTTAGTCTCCGCTCTGAAATTTTAAATCTTGGATTTCTAATGAAGTTTACTGCTTTCAGCGAAGAATCTCGTTCTTGCTGGTGTCAAATCTGTGACCTTGCATGATGAGGGGAATGTGGAGCTGTGGGATCTATCCAGTAACTTTGTATTTTCAGAGAATGATGTTGGTAAAAACAGGGCAACATCTTCTGTTAGCAAGCTACAGGAGCTCAACAATGCTGTGATTGTCCAAAGCTTGACTACTCATCTGACAAAAGAGCAACTTTCTAATTTTCAAGTACCTACTTCCGCAGTCTAATCTTTCTTTAAAATGTACTTAATGTTATTTTCTATTACAATGTATTTGTTTTTATGGTTGTCATGCCATTCTTTGTTAAGAACTAGTAAGTTCTAGTCACTTCTCTTTCATAACTGAATATCGTTTTACTTATTAATTCTTATGTCCATAGATTTTGAGTACTGCAAATGAGGTCACTAGTAGTGATTATTGTTATTGTATAGCATTTATATTACAATTTTTTATTAGTAAATGAATCACAGTGATAGACTCACCTTTCTGTATGTCCTGTTTCTTGTACCTTTGCATAAAATACGTCTTTGTTTGATCTGTATAATTCTGAAGTAATTGAATGCTGATATTTTTCATGTTCGTTTGTAATGGTGTTAATAAATTGGATTCTTCATATTTTCAACTGTAACTCTTCCTTTTTATCGAAGTTTAGTTTGATCATATACTTACTAATTTTATTCACTAATTTGTAGGCTGTTGTTTTTACTGATATCAGTCTTGAGAAGGCCTGTGAGTTCAATGATTATTGCCGCAGTCATCAGCCTCCTATTGCCTTTATTAAAACTGAAGTTAGAGGCCTTTTTGGTTCCGTGTTCTGTGATTTTGGGCCTGAGTTTACTGTTGTTGATGTTGATGGAGAAGAACCCCACAGTGGCATAATTGCATCCGTAAGCAACGACAACCCTTCTCTAGTATCATGTGTTGACGATGAGAGGCTTGAGTTTCAGGACGGAGATCTTGTTGTATTCTCTGAAATTCATGGTATGAAAGAATTGAATGATGGAAAGCCTAGAAAGATTAAAAATGCTAGAGCATATTCGTTTACTCTTGAAGAAGACACTACAAATTATGGTATGTATGAGAAAGGTGGTATTGTTACACAGGTCAAACAATCAAAGGTATTGAACTTTAAGTCACTGAGGGAAGCACTCAGTGATCCTGGTGATTTTCTTCTGAGTGATTTTTCTAAGTTTGACCGCCCACCTCTCCTTCACTTAGCATTCCAGGGTTTGGATAGATTCATTTCTGAGCTAGGTCGCTTACCTGTGGCTGGTTCGGAGGAAGATGCACAGAAGCTTATATCTGTTGTCACTGAAATTAATGACAACACTAGTGATGGGAAATTAGAAGACATTAATCCAAAACTTTTGAGAAACTTTGCCTTTGGTGCCAGGGCAGTGTTGAATCCAATGGCTGCTATGTTTGGTGGAATTGTTGGACAGGAGGTTGTCAAAGCGTGCTCTGGGAAATTTCATCCACTTTTTCAGGTCAGAATATTTTTAGGCATTTTTCGAGTTTTGAAATTTTGTTGTGCAAGGTGAAACCAAGCCTGTGATAGCTGAAACCAAACCTAAATAAATATCTTTTATCGATAAATTTAATTTTTTTTCAAGTAGATAGTTTGTTGATGGGTGTGTGCTCAATTCGTTGTTTCTTTTATAGTATTAGTTACTTACCCAATGTAGTTTCAGAAGAAAATTAACCCTTTCCTACTGGTCGAACAAGACCTGTGTACTCTGCTCTTATAATTGATTTATGATATCACCCAACTTCAGAAAGGCTAGCATAATATAAGGATTTATTTGATTGTTGAGCTGCCGTAAAAAATATCCTGATACACAATGTACCAGAGTTTTCTATTACGCAACCTTCAAAACTTGGGTAAGTACCCTGCAGTTAAAAAAAGTCTTAACTTCAATCCTAATCTTCTTTTGTCATGCGAAAATATTTTAGAAGTAATGATTGTTTTAAGTTTGGACCAATGTTAATCATGCCCCTGCTCGTGCACTGTGTTAATCTGTTTGTGCAGAGCCTCGGGTTGAGTTACCTGAATCCTAGTAGGGATTTTTCGATTTGTGTTTCTAATGATCCAGTTTAAAAGTTTGAAAAAGATGGCCCTCTTTTCCCCTAGTGTTCCCAATTATAATTTAAAACAAGAATCAAACAGCTATGCATGAGAAGGTTTGCGTTGCCATCTCCCACTCACATATTTCTCACTAGCGCCACCTTCAACATCGTTGGTCATCATTGCCTTCATCTTCAACTTCATTCTGTTTTATAACTTTTATTGTTTTATTCTTCTGTTCTGTTCTGTTTTATAACCTTCAACATCGTTGGTCATCATTGCCTTCATCTTCAACTTCATTCTGTTTTATAACTTTTATTGTTTTATTCTTCTGTTCTTGCTTCTATTTAGACTTCTAGAGTGTTCTGTTCTGTTTAGAATTTGAAGAAAAAATGGAGTCAGATGAAGGTTGTTCAAGTCATTTTATGGCATATGAATCTATTTTTAGTTGTATTATGCATTTGATCTTAATATTTATGATTTATTTTTGTATATTCATAGCTCTTATGAGTTGAGTTACTGTCTTTTTAATCGATCCCCTTTCTACAACATTGGTTTGAATCCTGGTCATCATGTACCAGAAAAATTAATGGTATACTTATTTAAGTAATGTCAAACAGAAAGGAAAGATTAATGCATACATTAAAAGCATCATGAGAGAGGAAGAAGCTTGTGCTGATTAATCCCCTGTGTGGTCAATATTGATTAATTGCTTCTATATAGCACATCCAAAACTCTGGAATATGAAATTGATGTTTTGATCACCCTTTTAAGCCATGGTCTACTTGTTTTTTTAGGGAAATTTCTGTGATCGTTTGCCCTCTCTCGTATTAGTATATTTTAGGTTTTGAATCCGTCATTATAGGAACACAATCATGTGAGTATATTATATACCAATCAATCCAAGCCAAGTAACTAAGTTAGATACATAGTAGCTAAGATTAGAAATAAAGATAGCGAGATAGACACTCATTTAATAAAAACCATGATATTTTTCTTTGTTTTGAAATAGCGTCTGGTGTGTCATGATACCCAACAGTCACATAGGATTATAGGCTATTGGTAAAAATATGTTGTTTATTTGTTCTGTGGAACTGATGTTTTCTGAACTTTTGTCAATTGCCTCTTTAATAAGAACCGTTTAATATGGCAGAAGGGTCTGATTTTTAGTTTATTGTTTTTAAAATGATTTTAGAAATAATTTTCATAAACTAATTTCGGGATAGAAAACTAATAGTAAGGCAAAACAATTTATCTGGATTCTTTATTTTGAAGACTGAAGAAATTGGTATTACTTTTAAAAACAGTATTAAGGAACTACGCTTATCAATTTATGATTGTTTCTTTAAATTACTGAAAATGATTTCCAAGAATAGAATACAATCAGCACTTAATAACACTAGTCTTTGTTATTTATTATGGTTTTAACTTCTAGTTCCTCTGCAGTTCTTCTACTTTGACTCTGTGGAATCACTCCCTTCAGAACCAGTAGACCCAGATGATTTCAGACCAGTTAATGGTCGTTATGATGCACAGATTTCAGTATTTGGACGGAAATTACAGAAAAAATTAGAGGATTCTAAAGTGTTTGTAGTTGGATCTGGTGCTTTGGGATGTGAATTTTTAAAAAATCTTGCTCTCATGGGAGTTTCTTGTGGAAGTCAGGGTAAGCTCACCGTTACTGATGATGATGTGATAGAGAAGAGTAACCTAAGCAGGCAGTTTCTTTTCCGTGATTGGAATATTGGTCAGGCAAAGTCCACAGTTGCTGCTTCAGCTGCTGCATCCATAAATCCTAGTTTTAATATTGAAGCTCTACAAAATCGGGTTGGCACAGAAACTGAAAATGTGTTCAACGACACCTTCTGGGAAAATCTGAATGTTGTTATAAATGCCCTAGACAATGTTAATGCAAGGTTATATGTTGATCAGAGATGCTTGTATTTCCAAAAGCCTCTTCTTGAGTCTGGAACTCTTGGAGCCAAATGCAATACTCAGATGGTTATTCCTCACCTGACAGAAAACTATGGTGCATCAAGAGATCCTCCTGAGAAACAGGCTCCAATGTGCACTGTACACTCATTTCCACACAACATTGACCACTGCTTGACATGGGCTCGATCTGAATTTGAGGGTCTGCTTGAGAAAACTCCAGCTGAAGTAAATGCATATTTGTCTAACCCAGGTGAATATACCAGTTCAATGAGAAATGCTGGTGATGCTCAAGCAAGGGATAACTTGGAGCGTGTTCTTGAGTGCCTGGACACGGACAAGTGTGAAACTTTTGAAGATTGTATCAGTTGGGCTCGGCTGAAGTATGTTCCTTTGCAGTATATGCTAGTCCCTATTAACTTATATATTAATGTTGTGTGAGCATATTAGTTGTGTCTATTTATAACACATTTCTCTACAGGTTTGAGGATTATTTTGCCAACCGGTTGAAGCAGTTGATCTATACTTTTCCTGAAGATGCTGCAACTAGTACTGGAGCTCCTTTCTGGTCCGCACCAAAAAGATTCCCTCATCCACTGCAGTTCTCATCCTCTGATTTGGGTCATCTAAATTTTGTGTTGGCAACTTCAATTTTACGTGCAGAAACATTTGGTATCCCAATCCCTGATTGGGTTAAGAACACTAGGAAGGTGGCCGAAGCTGTGGATAGGTTGATAGTACCTGACTTTGAGCCCAAGAAAGGTGTGAAAATAGTGACAGATGAGAAGGCTACCAGTCTTGCGACAGCTTCTATAGATGATGCAGCAGTTATTAATGATCTGATAGTTGAGTTAGAGAGGTGCCGGGCTAATCTGCCATCAGGGTTCAGGATGAAACCAATTCAGTTTGAGAAGGTCCCGCATTTCCTTTGTTACTTTGATTGTTGTTTTTTTCTGACCCTCCTCGTTGTTTCACACTCCTGATAAAATTGTTATCTCGTCAATTTGTATATTTTGTAGTTATGTTATGATCTTAAGTTTATATGTACTTGATGTGAACTATTCTGCATTTTGTGTTCTTATATATTTTTCTGAGTAGTTATCGTCAATTGAGAATTTACCATTCTGCCATTTAACTGCAGGATGATGATACAAACTACCATATGGACGTGATTGCTGGGCTTGCCAACATGAGGGCTCGGAATTACAGCATTCCTGAAGTCGACAAGCTCAAAGCCAAGTTTATTGCTGGACGGATCATTCCTGCAATTGCAACCTCGACCGCTATGGCCACTGGTCTTGTCTGCCTGGAGCTTTACAAAGTTTTGGATGGAGGGCACAAAGTTGAAGACTACAGAAACACATTTGCTAACTTAGCGCTGCCTCTGTTTTCAATTGCTGAACCAGTTCCACCGAAGATTATAAAACATCAAGATATGAATTGGACAGTTTGGGATAGATGGATCGTTGGAGATAATCCTACCCTGAGAGAACTTCTTGAATGGCTGAAGGCAAAGGGTTTGAATGCTTATAGTATTTCCTGTGGAAGTTGCCTGCTCTATAATAGCATGTTCCCTAAGCATAAAGAGCGAATGGACAAAAAGGTAGCAGATCTCGGAAGGGATGTAGCCAAGTTGGACATTCCCTCATACCGTCGTCATTTGGACGTTGTTGTCGCATGTGAGGATGATGATGATAATGACATTGACATCCCTCAAATATCCATTTATTTCCGTTAGTAGCAACTTCAAGTTGCCTTTTCATCTTTGGCATGTTTGACTCTCTCATGCATCATATTCATAATTGATACAAAAAGGAAAAACATTATTTCAATTTTCATGTGAATTCAGAAAACCACTTTCTTCTTCCTGTCATTCTTTCTCACCTCTTTTTTATCTTTGTCTTGTTATGCTAGCTTCTCTTAATATTTCACTTCTGCATCCAAATCAAATTACTACAGTTTTGTTAAGAAAATTGCTTGGCGGGATATGAATGTTTAGCGAAATTATTTTTATACTAACTTTTTTTATATAAAATTTTAATTAGTCTTTAATATTAATTTTTAAATGTATTTTCACTACTTTTATAAATTTTAAAAATAAAATAATATATATATATATATATAATGATTAAAACAAATATACTATCTATCAGTATCAACGTCTCGAAATAATGACATATATAACTGAAATAAAGTATATAATAAAAAATCCTAAACAATAATACTATCAATGTCAATATCTTATTTAGTAAAAAATTAATAAAATTTAAGTCATACAATACATCTAAATATCAGTCAAATTTTATGAATGAAATTATAGAAGTATTTTTAAAATCGTTTTTTAAGTTTTAAAAAACACTAGATTACTTTTGAAAAAAATTATTCACCAAACACTATTAATAATGTGAAGATTTTTTCAAATCTCAACTGTTAAGTTAAAATAAATTACACAAAAACATTCGAATAAGATTTAAATGGAAGACAAAATCAATGGCGTGATTGAGCCTTTGTAGTATTTTATTGATTTTGTCTAACTTCAAAATTTCTCAAATTTTCAAATCTTAAACTGTGTTTGTCATACCGATTAAAAAATATGAATTTGAGAATTTAACGTTCCATTACTTGCCATGAATTCTAGAAATTATTTTCGGATTATTGTTCATTAGTTAACATTATGATTTATTTCTTTATTTACAAGATGAAGGTGAGAAAATTATACTTTCATGATAATAATATAAAGAAGGTATTTTCTTAGTTAATTATAATTTTAACTTCAATTATTTTAAATTTGGAAAATATTTGTTAAAGTATTAAATTTAATCAAACGTATTTCTTACCTTGAAGCATACTTTTTTTTTTCCAACGTATTGCATGAGGCATGACTCTGCAAGTCATCATTTTGTGTCAACCTTCAAACCAGATATCAAATCCATGAATTGTAAGCCAAATACCTGGAACTTCCTTATCTTATCATACACACAGACATAGGGCATGTAATAACACAAAGAATGACACATTATCCTTATTTGGACCTCAATTTTTAAAATAACAACACAACAACTTTTTAAAGGGTACTCAAGCATTTTTTTTTTCTCTCCACAGGAACCTTAAGATAGCAAGTGCCATCATGGTTGGACATGAACTTCATGAATACTATCTGTAATAACATAAATAATTTTAGTTCTTATCAGCACCTTCATCAAAATCTCTAGAGACTCCAACCCGGAAATCAATTTGTTTTTGATGCTTTGAGCGCCGGCGCTCGTCAAAATTGTCCCACCCTTCAAACTGCAAGAAAGCAATGCATATTTTGCTGTCATGTAACAGTTTGTTTCTTAGAGATTACATGCTCAGTTGAACTGACATAATTATTGATAAGCCAAGCCTTCTGGTGAAGTGAAATATTTGGTTTTGGTTCAAAATATAACGCAAGAAAACGTGCACACCTGGCGCAGGAAATCAATTGTTATTTCTGTATTGTGGAGATCCAGTGTGGAGAGTTGAAAACAGGTCTTGAATAGTTTAGATGGAAGAGATTTCATTGCATTGTTACTAAGATACAATACCTGCACAATGCAAGTAACCTCTAGCATTTTACATTTAAAGATAACATACCAAATAGATAATAAATAACTTGTGATGGGAAACAAACCACTTAAATTTTCTTTTTTTATGCAGATAAGATGGGTCACAAAAGGCTACCTTCAAATTGTTCAAACAACTAAATGTCTCTGGCAATTCTGACAGAAGATTTGATGAGAAATCAACCTATGTCACAAGAAAAGTTGGATAAGTATATTTAAGAGTTTATACACTATCGAAAAAAATATTACTTTCATTGACGTTTTAATTTTTCAAAGCTGTCTCAATTGGAAAGTCCCTTCTGAAAAAGGAATACAAAGATGAGAGAAAGGATAGAAGACCAGCAACTGTACCTCAACAAGAGAATGGCAGTTCCCAATAGAGTCACTGATTACACTTATCCTGAGAACAAGATACACATCAATCAAAATAACAACTTTGGTAGTAATTTGTTAGTAGTAATTACTGCAAGAGGTAGATGGATTTTGCATAAACTGTTTCATTCAGCTAAGTAGTATAATGCATTGTCTCAGACTTTTAGATTAAAACTTGATGAAAGGGATGGACAGGGGCTACTCATGACAGATTCTTCCACTGGCCAATAAAGACACATATTTTAATCTGACATTTCCAAATTTACTTTATAATTTCGACAACAAAAAACAAGGATTAGGGATTTTTTTTTAAAATTATTTATTTATTGATATTTTCTATTTAGTTAGGGTTTTGAGGAAGAGGCTTGATAACGGAGGAGAGGGTTGGTTGAGTATCTTAAGTTATGAGTATGTAGTATATAACTAAATATCTATACATACAAAATTGGACCCAGAAAATAAGAATGTATATTCATAACTTAAAATTGCAAGATGTAGTAAACAATCACCCATGAATCACAAATAGATGGACCAAATAAACAAGTCAAGTGCAGGACAATCCTTAAACAGGGTTTTAGTGATTTGACCAAACTTACAATGTGATACAAAAATATCTCCATACTTAATCAAGTACTGAATTTTAAATAATACCTATTGTTGTTGGCTTGCAAAACTTCTAATTTTGTCAGATGCCCTATTTCATCAGGAAAGCCACCCAATTTATTGTTGGAAACATACAGCTCCTTCAAAGAGGTAAGAGATCCAAGAGCAGACGGCAAAGTAGTTAAACTGCAGAGAAATCATGTTAAACAGCTAAATTACATGAAGAAACAACATTCTTGATAAACTTTAAATATAAAGACCTAGAAGCCAAGGTTGAAATTTTGAAGTCATCTTTCAAATATGCTAAAGAATTTTTAATAGATTTAACAATAAACTAGAATAACTGAAATAATGGTCAGAAATTGGTGTTAGTTTAAGAACACAATGTAAGTAACCTCTAGCATTTTACATTAACTTCACAAAAATATGCTAGAAACATAAACATCAAATATACTTACTCCACCCGATTATCTTTGGGCAAGGGACCAACTGTTGCAAATTATGATGATTTAGAAGGGACTAACAAAAATCCATAATGAAAGCAATACTTGTATAAATTTATTTGTTGACTTATGCAAATAAATCCAAGCAGGCACACATTGGAACTACAAATGATAACATCTACTCACTTGTTATGCTTCAATGATAATACAGTTATGTACTTCAGAGTTGTTAGTCCTTCCCACCTAATTGATTCATCCTCTATCTCGTTTGAATTCATGAGTAGTTTCTGCAGTGTTTCAAAAATATGTTATTTATTGCTCCCAAGAAAAACAACTGGATGTAGCAGATACTAAACCTATAGAGATAGAAGAGAGACGTTCAGCTTACCTCTAGACCTGTAAGACGTGCAATTTCATCAGGGACACTTTTAATTGAATTCTTGTTGCAATCTAGAACTCTTGCAGAAGATCCACAAACCCACACTTCTTCAGGTATGGCCTATTTGAATAAAAATTTCTAGGAAAATGAGAGTTTCTTACAATTGAAAATAAATTACATCTTATAACAATTTATTTTATTTTTCAGGGATTTCTGTTTCTCTTTTATTGACTGTTTAAATACTTCTTTTCTAGATTCACCAAGGCATAGAGCATGCTATCAGGACTAACTAATGTAGGCTATGGTTAACTATAAAGGACCAGTCACCATTATTATTGGATTTTAAGCAAAAAATTGTATAATGAGTTCAAGCCTAGACTTGAGCTGTTAGACCTCTCTACACTAAGTTGCTTAGGATTATAATAGGTTTTACTGTTTGTAAGACTGAAGTGAACAGCAATACTGGAACCTATCCTTCCACTAGAATAAGTGTATTATTACGCAGCTAATAACAATTTATTCGGTATAATAACATGCAAAGTTGCAAATGTAACTTCCAGCAAGTTCTACGATGCTGTCTAGCGCTATGCCTAATCCAAAATGACAAACTAGAGTTGGAACTCCAATTATTTGCTTGTAAAGCATTTGACCTCAGCAGATATCTGACATAAGATTGAGTGTCACATCAGATATGAACATGAAATCAGTGATTTATTCTGCCCTATTGTCTGCAGAGAGGTAGCATGGAATTCCCTTTTCCCGTGTGATTTGTCTGTGGTATAACCCATCACACCATGTGTGGTTGTTCAATAAGATATTTATGGTAAAATAATGGATAGAAGAGATAAAAAAGATAAACAAGACACTATGAAGTTCTTCTGGTCTGGCCAAAGACAACGAACAATTACGGGGATAAAAAAGACAAGACAAAATATCTTAATTTTAACCATAATAATCAGTGGTCCATCTTGCAACACACCAAAAACCTACTTATAAACAATCATATAAAACTACCATGAATTAAGCAATAGCAGTTGACCAAATTGTTAGGATCAAACAGCATTGATGCAAAGGTCTTGGGTTCACTCTTTTGTCATAAGCGACACTGCAAACTCTTAGTATTGTAACATGCCTTAACCTTGGAATGCCAACTTCCCTTCCACCAAAAACTTTCTTATACTGGAAAAAGAAATCTACTTTGAATTACAATAATTTGATGGATTGTTTTGTAAATGAAGTTATAGCCTGGCTCAATCATGCTATAATTTGAAGTGAACCCTACACACCCCTAACATGTGACCTACAGAATATGATAAAAGAGGATACTTTCATACCATTTTGTTTGCAATTGCACAATATGATATCAATCTGAAAAATCTTCAAAACTGTGCCATTGAATAAAATTTAGCATGTTCCTGGTCTCTAAATTTCCGCTTGTCACAAAACCAAGCCTCCAGTTGAATAAATGACAAAACTATGAACAAAATATTATTACCTCCAAGTTGCTTTCAGACAATGCTACAACTCCTGTTGCTTTCCACCGTTCCATCCTGTTCTTGACAGGAATTTTCTTCACGTCATTGCTAGAGCCTAAGTGACTATCTTTCCTCGATTTGGGAACAACATTAGCTTTCTTCAAGATGGGACCATCCTGTACAAAGAATCGAAATCTTCAAGCTACATTTTTCTGATCTCCATAGGAACAAACAAACTCTACACAGTCACATCTATAAACATAATTTTTATTTTCAATGAGAAGCTCCATACACCTCCTATACGAAAGGGTCCATCTAGTTTGTCTATACCAAGTTTGCCAAGGCATTCGTGCAAAAGATTTTTCATTGTTTACCCAATACCCATAAAGCCACATTTTAACTTAATGATGAAATCATAATATAATACAGCAGAGTTAACGACCCATCATGCTTCAATAAAGTTTACGATTTCAATTTAAATATTCATGCATCATGTTAAGATTTTTACACAATTAGCCAATTAGAAACCACCCCTCATATAACATTCAAAATGGTTATTACAAAACCAATAATCTTACCATACATCAGGATACATTCTCTAACACATTCTTCACTGTGTTTGTCTATGTGACTAGAATTTTTCATGTATAATGTGTGAATTCTAAACTCATTAATAGAAAATAAAAACTAATTTTACTGAACACTATCTCCACAGACAAAAAAAACAGAACAGAGAAAGAGATTAAGAAAGCCATATACAATACCCCTTGATATAAACCTTGAGAAGCCACAAGCATGAGTTTGGATCCATTAGTCAAGTTAGATGCAGTCAAAGTCAGGGGGTCTTCCAAAACCTTACCTGTAAAATCATTCATTACTTTCATTCACACACACCAATTCAAAAGGGGTGGGGGATTCTTTCATAAGGGTGTTGAATGAAAAAGAGAAAGGGGCAAAAGGTGAAACCTTTGAAGATGAGTTTCTGGCCCCGAGGGAGGACATTGGTGGAAGGTAGAAGAAGGGACTTGAGGTCTTTGATGGTAGAGTTGGGTGAAATTGAGATGGGTATGGTGACGCCATTGAACTTGACGTTTATGGTTATGGTGGTGGCATTCGAATCGGGTTCCATTGCACCGTTTCCTGTTATGAGTGTTTAGAAGAGGAAGAGCATGTACTGGGAAGGAAGTAAAAGAACATCATAATATCACAGGTTATATGTTTTTGTTGGATTTTGAAGGACTGATTCAAATGACAATAGATTCTGCACTGAGTAACTGTTTTTTTAAGGGTTTCAGAGGCAAAAAGATTTAAGAAATATTAGGATTTCAATACTTTTTTAGAAAATAATAGGAATTTTAATTTAAAATATGATTTTTAAAATAAAAAATTACATTTAAAATTTACCGTTCAATTAAAAAAAATCGGTTGAAATCATGCTTTTAATATTCTTAAATAAATAAACTATAAGCTTAAAACAAATTTCTATGAGTGTAAAAGTAAACAAATAAACTATAAGTAAAATTTAAAACAAATTTCTATGATTCTAAAAGAATTAGAAAACAAAATATTCTTCATATGCAATTTTTTTATTACTAGTGTTTTAAAACACAAATTATCTATATTTGTATTTTAGTTAAAATTTATTTGTTTTTATAATTAAAACACTTTAAGAAAATCTAAAAAGAGTGGGCTAATAATGGCTAGGGTCGTGATCATTTCACACTGATCTTTTTTCAACATCCACCTTGCAACTACATAAAATATTATTCTATTATAATACTTCATTTATATTATTATTATTTAATATAATATTTAATTATTAAAAAATATTATTCTGTTATAATATTTCATTACATTTATTGTTATCATTATTTAAATAATATTTTATTATTAAAATAGTTGTAAGTAGATGTTTTAGAAAAGTGGGTTGTAAAAAAATTTTCCTAATGGATAAAGGATAAACACAAGTAGATTTTACCTAAAAACTTCGCCATATGACAAGTTGGTTAGCACAATAGAAGTATGTGATAATGGAGTTTGCAAAGAGGATAACAATTTTATTTTATTTTATCAAAGGAGGATAACAATGGTTACCAATTAAACTTTTACTTGGAATAAGGTTTTTTATTTATTTTTTGGATTAATTGCATATAGGGGTACTAGTTTGATTATTTGAATTTTCTTAAACATATTTAAGTTCCATGTGTTATTTTACTTCATTTGAAAATTTAATATTTAATGCAAGTTGACCATTTAAATTGAAAAGAAGCATTAGATCAGTATGGAAAGTTCACATATGTTAATAATATAAATAAACAAAACAACAAACACAAAATTAGAGAAATAGATTCTTATTTCTTTCAAATTTTTTCTTTTTATTATTTTTGTACACTGTGTTATAGTTATCTCTTAAGAAATAGTGGTTTTCCAGTTGAATAATTTATTTTTTTATCGTCTCCATTGTTTCTTATATTGTTTTTTTTATTTAGTATTCTTTTCAACTCTTATTTCATTATTATTTTCTATTCGGCATATCCAACTACTTATTTTCATTAACACCTTTCTCTTTTTATGAGTAAATGAGATCTTTTTCATTAATTTTAGAAATCAACATTCAGATCGTTTCGCTCTATTAACAATATTGGTCCATGACCTCACAATTCCTCAAATATAAACCAATGAATCTAATAGGCTTTCAATACCAAGTACATATTGCAAACGGGATGGACCCATAACCAAATAATACTAGTGTAAGACAACTTCTTCCTGCACCTCCATGACTTCTTCTCCCACCCCATACTAAAAGTACATTTACTAATATACCCTTCAGTAAAAATATTAAAAAATTAAAATAATAGTTTAATATACCTTTAACCTACCTAACCTTCACTTTCACTTTAACTTTCGTGCCTTTTTTTTCTGTCCCTTCCGGCGGTGCCGCTCCACACCCCCATTCGAAGGTTTTTTCTCTTCATCTCTCAAATCTCTCTAAACCCCACATTGTCTATCACTCACACATCTAAAGTGTCCTCTTCACAGGTTAGTAAGTTGAATTTTCCAGATTTTGCATTGCTTTTGAAACCTACTGTTGTGTAATCCGGTATTGTAATCCGTTTGTTGTGTAATCCGGTACTCTGCATTTTTTCATAATAGGCACCAGATTATGTAATCCGGTATAGTTGAGAATGTAAAGTAATATCGGATTACTTAATCCAATTTAGGTTATTTAAGTAATTCCAAATTACGTAATCCGGTTTAGGTATTTTAGTAATTCTGGATTACATAATCCGGTTTAGGTTTACATTGTATGTGTTTCGGATTATGTAATCCGGTAGTGTTCTTACAAAGTTTGCATTTTTGTGATTTTACGTTTTTGTTATGTATTTAGTTTCCAACCCACTTGTTAAAAACTTTTTTTAAATTTTATATTATGTACACAAATTCATGATTATATTATTTATTATTTGTAAATAATTGAAATTTAAATTGTGTTGTGGATAGATATGGCTAAAACT
>Ga0123342_1002060_pt1 | contig 33747 bp, 19 predicted proteins | sample Turbeawhitnodule_FD_89960 | JGI IMG/M metagenome (GOLD analysis project Ga0123342, IMG submission 89960) | Root nodule microbial communities of legume samples collected from Mexico - Turtle bean Mexico white nodule | ecosystem: Host-associated > Plants > Roots > Nodule | place: Mexico: Nepantla... | reverse complement strand
TTCCGGATTACATAATCCGGAAGTTATTCTATGGGGGTGGCACAAGAAGGATAAAAATGTATTTTCATGTTGTGTATGGAGGTGCCAGAAGAAGATATGGAGGTGCAGGAAGAAACAGTCTCAATTCGGTTGCTTTTTCTTTTGCTGAAAAATTTCGTACCCAATCCATCGTCCCTGACAGGCTGATAGGCCTCGTTAAAACTGGACCTAGGCTGCACTTCTCTATTAAAAAATATTTGGGATATATGAATCAATTAACAAAACTTGAACCTACAATTATTCCCTAAATTTTGGTTCACGCCAATTATGTATGATATAACGATAAGAACTAATTTAATTATATGACCAAACCTAATTCAGTACTTTATCTTCTATCCTAATGAAATTTTAGATTTACTCTTGAAATTTATCATCTTCTATCAATTTTTTGAAACTTCTAGAGTCTTATTCACATAAGATTGATAATCAACATTATAATGGTTAGATAACTAATATTAAGCACTTACTATTCATATAATAACCCGACCTCGTCTTTTTGAGTCAGTAAATATGTATGCTGAATTCAGTTTAACTTATACTTTTATTTAATAATTTTCGACCGAACATATTTTTCATACATTAGAAGTAGTTACCCAAACATCAATATATAGTTTATTCTAAAAACTTGTGTCTACTGCTTGAGTTGATGTAAAGAGAAAGTCCAATTATTATGAAAAATGTTACCTGACGTAAAACTGTGGTCTCACGCAGTTATACAACTTGGAAATGCTGCTCCTGCAAGCGCCAGCACAATCAACCCACATAACCACGGATAGTAGGGTGCTGAGCCAAATGCTGAGTCAGAGACTAGTCCCTACAAAGGAGCACAACCCCATCAAACGTGGCTTTCGGGCGGTGGCATACTTCGTGCAGGACAATTGGAAACGCCTTTGGGTAATAGCCTTGTGGCTTGCTATTTGCGCTGGTCTTTTCACTTGGAAGTTCATCCAATACAAGCACCGCGCCGTGTTCCATGTCATGGGCTACTGTGTCACAACAGCTAAGGGGGGCGCAGAAACAACCAAGTTCAACATGGCCTTGATCTTGTTGCCCGTATGCAGAAACACCATCACTTGGCTCAGAAGCAGGACCAAACTAGGAGCAATAATTCCCTTTGATGACAACATCAACTTTCACAAGGTAAAAAAAACTAAAACAAGACCCACATACAGAAACAACTTATACTGTTTATTATTTTTTTGAGTAAACTGTACTACTGGTACTCTATTACTTACTTGAACATTTAAATGTATATAGGTGGTAGCCTCTGGCATTGCAATTGGTGTTGGATTGCATGTGATTTCACATCTAACGTGCGATTTCCCAAGGTTGTTGCATGCCACGGACGCAGAATACGAGCCCATGAAACCATTTTTTGGGGATGAGAGGCCCAATAACTATTGGTGGTTTGTGAAAGGAACTGAGGGATGGACTGGGGTGGTGATGGTGGTGCTTATGGCTATAGCTTTCATTTTGGCACAACCATGGTTCCGAAGGAACAGGCTAAACCTCCCCAAGTCCCTCAAGAAGCTCACCGGTTTCAATGCCTTTTGGTACTCCCACCACCTTTTTGTCATCGTCTATGTGCTTTTCATCATTCATGGATACTTCCTATACCTTAGCAAAAAATGGTACAAGAAAACGGTACGTGCATGGTCTCTCTCAGACATGTACCTCTATTGATTCTCTGTTCCCTTTTTTCTTGCAAATCCTCTTTATTGATGATTTTTTCAATTGGTTACACGACAGACGTGGATGTATCTCGCCGTTCCCATGATACTATACGGATGCGAAAGGCTACTTCGTGCGTTTAGGTCTGGCAACAAATCTGTGAGAATTCTCAAGGTGCATATATTTTCAACAACTTCGCTCCATCTCTGCTTTGATATCAAATGTGTTGCTAAATGAAATTTTAACAAAATATTCCAGGTTGCTGTGTACCCAGGAAATGTTCTAGCACTGCATGTGTCTAAACCACAAGGATTTAAGTACTCTAGTGGCCAGTATATATATGTTAACTGTTCAGATGTTTCCCCATTTGAATGGTATGCACGTAATTTAAGTTCCCCTTTTTCATATATTACCAGGATGGTGATCATGAACAAAGTTAATTTAATTATGTGGCATTGATATCTATTTGTAGGCATCCCTTTTCTATTACATCAGCTCCGGGAGATGACTACGTGAGTGTTCACATTCGAACTTTGGGTGATTGGACATCACAACTGAAATCTGTTTTCGCCAAGGTAAATTTTGCATGACATTTTTATTTTCATTTTGCGAATTAATCTGCTGATGACATGAGCTTATCATCGAACATTCTCAATATGGTTTATGCAGGCATGTCAACCAGCAAATGATGGCCAAAGTGGTCTTCTACGAGCTGATATGCTACAGGGCAACAACAAACCAAGGTATGTTGTTTAGCTGTCTTTAAATGTGTGGTAAAAGAGATATGTGACCATGAAGAGTAGGCTGATACTAAAATTGACAAAATGACCAATTTCTGATTATTGTGGAAAAAAAAATCAGGATGCCAAGTGTATTAATTGATGGACCATATGGTGCTCCGGCACAAGACTACAAAAATTATGACGTGATCCTTCTTGTGGGGCTTGGAATTGGTGCCACCCCTTTGATTAGCATACTCAAAGACGTGCTAAACAATATCAAGCAACATCAAGACGAAGAAGAAGGAGTGGTGGAAAGTGGCGTTAAGGACAACAAGAGGAAACCTTTTGCCACCAAGCGAGCTTATTTCTACTGGGTTACCCGTGAGGAAGGTTCCTTTGAATGGTTTAAAGGGGTGATGAATGAAGTGGCAGAGAATGACAAGGAAGGAGTCATTGAGCTTCACAACTATTGCACAAGTGTCTACGAAGAAGGAGATGCTCGGTCAGCTTTGATCACTATGCTTCAGTCCCTCCACCATGCCAAAAATGGTGTGGATATTGTATCGGGAACAAGGGTGAAGACGCATTTTGCAAGACCAAACTGGCGCAATGTCTTTAAACATGCAGCACTCAAACACCCTAACCAAAGAGTTGGTAAGTGTGAGTGTGTGTGTATATTGATTTTGTTTTGAATTTGATTCCTGAATTTTACAGAGACATTACTCAGCTAATTTTGTATCTGCTTTTCAGGTGTTTTTTACTGTGGGGCGCATGGATTGGTTGGGGAACTGAAAAGGCTTTCTCTGGACTTTTCCAGGAAAACCACCACCAAGTTTGATTTTCACAAAGAAAATTTTTAGATTCTTTTTTCACTTATGTTGATATTTTTTTGGGTAAATGTATTTATATATAGTTGGATCATTTTTTGTTGTAGCGGTGGTATATAGCTAGCTGCATTTGATACATGGAATTTAGATGTATCTAGAAGTTGTATTTTCCTTTTAGGTAGTGTGTAGTCATGTTGTAGGCTTGCATACTATCAGTTCAAATGGTTATTGTAATTGTTTTATAATATATGCCAAACTTCTTAGTTTATTTAATAACAGTAATGCGTACTTGTTTTTTCAAATCCACAGACAGGAAAACATAAACATAGTAACTATCGTATCATCCCAAAGGAAGATATTTGGTTTTGTGTTTTTTTGTTTGGGCCTCTAATACGTCAGTCCACATATTTGGGCATTCTGTGCTTATATTACTCGGGTCCATCTGTATAAACATATACTTAATATAATAAAAATATATTTTTTCAACTTTTCTCTCCCTTCGTGTGAACATTAGTATCGTCTACCCAAGTGTGTACTGTAGCATCGTCTACCCAATGAACCAATCATGAAAAACTTTAACCGGCGCTGCTCCACTGCCACTACTTATTCTAAATATTTTCTTCTTCGTCTTTCTCTTCTTTCGTTTTTTTCCACTCTTTCTTGCTTCTCGTCTTGTTTTTCCTCCTTCTGTCATGGAGTTATTACAGAGCTCTACTAGTACTTATTTTCGGCACTCAGAGAACCCAATAACAGTTCTTGTTACGCCTCAACCTTGACGGTCCAGTTATTCCTCTTGGAATAGAACAATTAAACTATCTCTGTTTCCAAGAATAAATTCAAATTCGAAAAGAGAGAGAAAATACAGAACCTTCGTGTAATATTGAACTCTACAAAATTTGGGAGAGATGCAACATTATAGTTATCTCTTAAATAACACCGACTCTTGCTACACAGATAGCACATAGCACCGTCAACATTGATAATGCGAAGAATTATGAGATGATCTCATAGAAAGATTTTTTAAAAATAATCATTTTAGGGCTTTTGATTTTCTTAAAGAGATTAACTAGATCAAACAATGAGAAAGAACTATGACATAATATTATACGTATTTGAAGACTTTGATAGACTCGTTAAAACCTTTGCTAACGCGTGTGTGTGATGCAAAATGTACTTGCAATCTGTTCAAGATTATTGTTGATTACAGAGAATCAGAACGCGCCATGTGTTTCTTAAAAGGTTTAGGAGAAACCTACAGCACTGCGAAAACACAAATATGTTAATGGAACCTCTTCTAGGTATCAACCGTGCCTTTTTATGGATTCTCCAACGAGAGAGACAGTTAAATGAGATCATTGGTATTAAAATCAAAGTTTTGATAAGCAATATTGGTTGGTCAACATGCACAAAGGATGAATTATAATCATACCGCTGACGAGTGTTACTCAAAGAATGGCTTTCCACCATGATAAGAACAACCATACTGCTAATGCTATAAAAAAAATGGAGATTATAATGAATAAAGTGAGGAATTCTCACAAGGAAAATTGGTTAATGATAAGTCATAAAAACCTTAAGTTCAGAAGAGTTACAACAACTTGTTTACAGAATTCAGTCTGCTAAGATGAAAGATAAGGGTCTAAACAATATAAACAATATTAGTGGAGAAAGCTTAAGACAACGATTAGATAAAGGTAATAATGGTAAGAACGTTTGGATTCTTGATATTGAAGTTGAAGCTACAAATCATGTAACTTGCTCTCTATCTCTTTTCATAAGTTATCACAAAATAAAATCAATTATTATATTGCTTAGTTATAAACATGGTACTAAAGGATACATAGTTATTGACACAGAAATTTTCATAAAAAAAACGTTATTTTCTATGAATCCAATTTTTGTCAAATAATTGATAAATCTTCTCAAAATGATGTAAATTATAATGAAAAGTTTGTCAAGAACATATATGAGGATGTACATGGTGTGATTCATCATCTTATATAAGTTATTAACAACGAAAATGATAGTTGAACAAAAACTAAAAACTTGAGAAGATCCACTAGAACTCGTAAGCTCTAGCTTTTCTTTGAAGACTATCATCATCATGTAATGTTGTCTCCTCATGAAAAGAACCTTAAGAAACCCAACATTGTATGTTATCCTCTTGACTTTGTTTTATCATATAAAAGTTTTTTAGGAAAACAACTTAATTATGCTCTTTCTATTTCATCACAAAACTAACCACACTCTTATGAGGAAGCCAAACAACATCCAAAATGGATGTGTGTGTCATGGAAATTGATATCAAAGCTCTTGAAACAAACAACACTTTAGAGATTGTTGACCTACATGATAACAAAATACTCATTGATTGTAAGTGGGTATACAAAATTAAAAGCAAAGCAGATGGATAAATCGAGAGATCAAAAACAAGAATCGTTGCAAAAGGGTACACACAACGTGAAGGAAAGATTATACGAATATGTACTTTCCTATAGTCAGGCTTACCACCATTTGAACCATATTAGTTATAATTGCTATTAAAGATTGACATTTGGAACAACTAGACGTTGATTATGCGTTTCTACATGAAGAACTGAAAGAAGAAGTTTACTTGACCTACCTCTAGTAATTACTCCATAAAGGTGCAATCAAGTATCTCATCTAACCAAGTCTATATATGATTTAATACAATCAAGTCAACAGTTATATATATGAGAAAGTTGTGATTTGTCCAATCTCTTCCATCCAATTTTGAAGCTACCAAAATCTTGCTTTGATGGATAAGGGTTACTTGTTTAGTTAGAATGACACTTTGCTGGAAAGTGCTTTTTTGCTTTTAGTAGTTTTTAGGATGTGAAACTACATTGTTCCGTAGGTTTTTTGTGAGCCTTTTATGTGCTCCCTGGTGCTCAAGAACCAAAGGTCCTCTTTGTAAGGGGTCCTTGACTGATGTATACGGATTGAGACACCCCTGAAGTGTCTCATCTTAATTATATTAATTCTTTGCTGATATATATATATATATATATGAAACTTACTTCTTTTTATACACTATTAATTTCATTCAATCTAAACCTAAGAGGTATCTCTTTCTTAAAGAAACCAAAACATTTTTTTTATCATTTTTCTAATATACATTGATGATATTTTGTTAGCTGGAGATTGTATGAAAAACATTAAAGATGTTTCAAATAATGCTTTTAAAATAAAATATCTTGGATGCTTAAAGTTCTTTCTTGGATTATAAATTGCAATAACTCATGAAAATTGTACATATTTGTCAAAGAAAATATACTCTTGATATTCTAGCTTATACAAAAATGTTAAATGCAATGCCTGCTATTACACTTATGATAATAAAGATTGACAACTTATTTTATGAAAACTTAGATACTCATAATTCTCTGCGTGGTTAATATTATAACCTATATAAAATTCTCTGTATAGTTCCTTAACCAATTCGTTCAAGTCCTTGCTAAACATCATCATCAAGCGATGTGACGTGTTCTCAGGTATATTAAAGTTGAATTTGCACAAGGTATTTTTTTTACCCAAAGAGTTATGTTTTGCGTATCAAAGCCTTCAATGATTTGGATTAGGTTTCTTGCGCTATCACACGATGATCCACAACTAGATTTTGAATTTATCTCAAATATTCTCTTTTATCTTTGAAAACAAAGAAACAAAGCATAATTTCCAAGTCCTTTTCTTAAGTAGAATGTTGGGCTTTAGCCTCCACCTAATGAGATAGAATGACTTGTCTATTTGTTTGAAGATTTACGTATCATACCGTGCAACAGAATAAACTTATTTTGTGACAGTCAATCAATCTCATTACTTATAACAACAGTTTTCACGAATGCATTAAACATATTAACATTGATTTTCATGTGGTCAGGGAAAAACTTCAACAAGAATTATTTCATCTTCTACCCATAAGCTTTATTGATCAACCAACTTATGTATTTACAAAGCCACCAAATGGTGAAGTGTTTTTAAACTTGTTTTCAAATTTAGAGTTTTAAATATACATACTCCAGTTTGAAGAAAGATTTTTAACTTTTTTTTTTATATTTGGATCTTTAATAGAGGACCCACTTTATTTTCAGTTTTTCTCACTTTTCGTGTGAATATTAGCATCATCTACTCAAATATGTGAAAAATTGCAGCATCGTCTACTCAAGTATGTGAACCAGTCATTAAAAACTTCAAAGACTTTGGATATGAGATAACCAAATACAGAAGTTGGATTTTTTTTAAGACATTCTAATCTTCTCCTTACTTTGTAACCAATGCACTTTTACTGTCATACATTAACGTAAGTATGTTGATTTTTGTACTACTTTAAACATGCTTCTCTTGAAACCTGAGAAGTAACTTGTAAAATATTTGAATAAAAGTTATTTTGTTATTTGTTTCATATGATAAATAAGTATAGAAAAATAAAATGGGTCCTATTTACACTTCATTTTACATATTTTAACTACTTTTATGTGCCTAAACGAGCTGAAAATAATGTTTTCTGTCTAAAAAAATAAAATAAAATAAAGTAATTAAATATTTTCCATTTTAATAATTTATTTCATTTTTTAGTCCTTCTATTTCCCTATGAACAGATGCATAACTTACTACTCATGTTTCTGTTCCTTCTTTTTAATAATTGCCACGATAATAACTTTGCTTCTTTACAGATATACGATGTCAGAATCCATTAATTTGCATTTGTCTTGTTTAGTGTTGTCACTGTCACTAGTTCTTAGAGTTTTATAAATTTGGATAATCAATTCTAAGAACTTAACAAGACTTGTTGGCTAAGTTATAGTTTGGTTTGTTTTAAATTAGTTTGCTTTCTAATAAAAAGAGATTTTATCAGAACAAACAAATCAGCCTTTTAATTGAGTACTCCTTTATAATTAGCAAAATGTTTTTAATAAAATGTAGCTAACATTAAAGTCATTATTTGACAGCTACTAGTATTAATTAATAGCATCTTATTGAAGGCAAATAAACAATCACATCCCCTCTAAAAAGCCAATGAATACCAAATTATATTAACCTTTAAAAAATTATTTTGATCACCACAAATTCTTAGGCATACTTAGAATTTGAGTTTTGTTTCGTCATCATTTTATCTTTGAAAGATGTTTTGATGAATTGAAAAAAATGTATAAATTAATTTTAACTTCAACTTCTAAACTACTAATTAAGGATAAGAAATTTTGGAGTGAAAAGTGTAAACTGATAATTTAATTTTGGGCACTGATAACTTAACATACAAGGCTTCCAAGATTGCTTTACAATTATTTTCCATGAGTTTACAGCAAAATCCTATCTGTATATCCAATAGCAATTTGGAAACTTTCAGGTAAATAAAAGTGGTGTCAAAAAGTAAAAAAATAAATAAAGAGAGAAAAAAACGTTTGTTTATTCCATTGACATGTACAAGCAACAATGGCTATCCTATACCATTCTTTTTATCACAACCAAATACGTTTACCTGAAATTTCTTATTAAGAATATTTTGGATACAAAGAAATTCTAACAAGATTCCATCACTCACATGTTCAATTTATGTCTATATAACACTTAATTTGTTAGGTTTTTCTGAGAAAAGATGTTAAAAAATTTGACACTAATGAGTAGTAAACATTTTAACCATTAATTTACTATTTAAGATATGATATTTAACACAACTGTTATAGATACTCATAATATTTTTAGAGTTAAATTACCAGAATAAATAAATAAAATATTTCTTAAATAAATAGTGTTATGTAATACCTAAAAGAAAAGAAAACAACTCCCGTGGATCTCCAAATTTTAAGTTCTTAAAAAAAATTAACTGATTTATCATAATGATAATTTTAATTAGTAATAAAGAGTTTAAATTAAATAACACCATGAGTAATAATAGATAATTAATTTGTTTCGAAAAGAAATTGTTCCTCTTTCCTCCATTAACTGATTCTCTCCATCACTCTTCTGGAAATATGATGTGAAGTGTTGTACTTGCATAAATTCTTTTAAGTTTAAGTCATTATTTATCTTAATTACTTATCAGAAAAACTAAAAAATTAAACTAAATGCTCTATTTATTCATACTATTTGTTAATGAGTCTATTGAGTTTGACACTTTATTTTAAATTGATTACTTATTTTTTATTAATTGATTTTTTATTTTATAATTATATCCAGAATACTTAATTAACTTTATTTGTTTGTTGTCTATCGGTGTTTCTTATTAAAATTGACATACGTAAGATTTTCATTAACACATAAAATTTCCATTAACATATTCTTTTTTTTCTTTTCTTTCTTTTGACTTCTCTATCTTTTGGCATGCCTAGTTCAGAAATGAAAGGTGTGTTCTAAAAATTAAAATAAACTTAATTTAAGCCCAGTTGATTAATAATTACACGAATAATACAGAATCCAATTTATTATTCTAATCGATAAAGATTGAACTTACATAAACCTAGACTTTCACGGGTGCATTTAATATACACCTTTAAAAAATGGGGGAAAAAAGGACTAACTATGTATTTCTTGTCTAACTAAATTATTTGTATTTTTTTTTCATTTTTTCTGCTGGATCAATTAAGTCTTTCAGTTTTTCAAAAATAAATAAATTTAGTCTTTTAATTGATTTTCTTCTACTTTAAATTCTTACACTACATGAAATTACAATTAAAAGAATAAATAAAATATGAGGTGGAAATTAAGTTTAGAATAATGGAACAAGACGTCCTAATTTAATTACATTTTCATTAACTATTAATTAAAATTTCAACTTTGTAATAGTGATGAAAATTTTAATTTGAAACTTAAAAGTACCAGAAAATTAAAGTATGATATTGAAAATAAATACATTAAACCTTGATGATTATGTTGTTAATGAACCCTATCATTATTACAACCTATGAGAATATATTCTCGAAATCCATAAAAAGTAAAACCTCTGAAACACCTGCTTCATCAAAAGGCACGAGGCACAGATTGGCAAAAGAAGAAAAAGCAAAAACCGAATCAAGTATATGTGTCCACTACAAAATTTAATTTTCATAAAACAAAATTCAGCGACTCCTGTTCAATTACGTCTAAATTGAAACCACCATGTTTTCACATCCTTTTTTCCCATGCAGGTTCTTCTTTTCATGAAACCCTTCACTTTTTCCTTCTTCCTCTTTTATATTATTATATACAAATTATTCTCTTATGCTTCAAACTCTCTCTTTCTCTGCTTTTTAACCCTTCTTCTCTCTCTCTGACTACTCTTCTGTCTCTTCTCTTTTCGCTGGAACCCCAAAACCTCTTCTTCTGTCTTTGAAGCTCCAATGGCAGCAACAGAATCTAAAGCGGAACCTAAAGAAGCAGGAGAAGGCGTAGAAAGAGAACCTTTGGCATGCAAGGTAAAGCATCGTTCCATCTTTTACATTTGCTATTTCGCTTAACAACGCCCAGTACTCTCCAACAGGTTCTGAACTTGTTACGCTTCTGTCTCCCAGACCGTGGCGTTGAGAGTCTCCATCCACTGTCAAGGCTGCAAAAAGAAAGTCAAGAAAATTCTGGAAGCCATTTACGGTAACGTAACCACCTTCAAAACCAAACCCTGATTTCAATTTCCCTCCTTTCCTTTAACTCTTTTGCACCACACTCGTTACTCTTCCATGGCGCAGGTGTTTACAAGATAGACATTGATCAGAAGCAACATAAAGTGGTGGTAACGGGGAACGTTGACGGCGAGACGTTGATTTGGAAACTCACCAAGGCGGGGAAGCATGCAGAGTTGTGGCCTGAAAAGGCAGATTTGGGAAAGAAAAAGCAAGGAAAAACAGAGAGCCAAGAGAAGCACCAAAGCGACGCAGAAAGCAGCGAAGGGATTAAGGAAAACGATAAAGAAGATGTTAAGGTTGTCGCGCAAGAGTCATCCAAAAACGTTGAAGGTACTAACAATAATGATAGCAACAAAAGTAACGCCGTTAGAAACATGGATGGATGCGCCGCCGGTAAAGCTGCTGTTCAGTTTCAAGAGCCAAAGCCGGAGGTGAGGCAGACCGTGGTATTACAACCGGCCGTACCGGTAACCGAAAAAAAAGTCAGCATCGCTGTTCAAGTTCCTAACGACAATGAAGCAACCGGAAATGAGAATAAAACCGGTGGAGCCGGCGGCGGTGGTGCTAGTGGAGTGAAAAAGAAGAAAAAGAAGGCGACGGCGACCGGGAAAGGAAGTAATAACAACAACGTTAACGAGGTTGGTAGTGATGCAAAGGCCAACGATGGTTCCAGTAACCAGTCAAATAGTCAAGGTCTCGTTCATGATCCAGCTGTTCCAGTTCCAAGTTCAGTTCCTTTCGCGATCCCAGCCAATGACAGTTGGGCACGTCAACACCACATTTACCGTCAGTACCCACCGCATTACTATGCACCTCCTCCTGTTCCTGCACCTGCACCTGCTCATGTTGTTCACAGTATGAGCTACCATACGGCGCATCCTAGCAGCAGCTACGGTGCAGCGTATTATGCACCTGCCCAACCGTATTCGTACGCCCACGTGGTGCGCCCAGGCTACGAAGTGGAGCCTCCAGCCTACACGTACGAAGCGGAACCGTATGCATCGTATGGTCCATCGCAGCCGTCGGATTCGTTCGAGCTCTTCAGCGATGAAAATCCGAATGCGTGCTCACTGATGTGAGAGTGAGTGGCATTGCACGCAATCATTTCATTAAAGTAATTTTGTAATGGGTGTAGATATAGAAGAATATTTGACAGGCCTCCTTTTAATTTATTAATATATTTTAGGAAAAAACTATTTGTTTGTTTTTATTGAAGGGATGAAAAGTAAGGGAGAATAATGGGTGAATGTGGCTCTGTGGTTGTTCTTGGTACCCCACAAGCTCCACTGCGCAATATCCATCACTTTACTATTATGCTATGCTTCTTGTAGACTTATAGGTGCGCTAAAGTGGGCCAAATGGAACAACTTCTCAAAAAGATGAGATGCGTTCAAATGGTTTTTAAAAAGTTCATTAAATGTATTCCAAATAAATATATTGTTTTATATACATGTGAATTTGTTTGGTCGTATACTTTTGCACTCAGTTTAGGCAAATGAAGTATGACCAGGAAAGTGTTAATAGTAATTAAACTATACAGAAATTATGTAATATGAATGATAATTGCTTACATTAAAATTACGTAATACGAATACTCATTGCATACACAAATTTTAAAATTACGTACTATTGCGACACTGCCTTTTTTTAGGTCTAACACTAGAAGATTCATCCCATAATATAAATAGGTGCAATAATATCATGACATAGTATAAATAAACGCAATAATAAAAACAAATATATTATTATTACAACATTAATTATACTTATACTTATTCAATTTAACACAAAAATATTTTCTACTATATCTTTTATTTTTTTATTAAAAAATACAAATAATTATAGATATTATATATTAAAAATTAATTATTTAACCTAAAAAAAATATCATAATTTATTATTTAAATATTTTTTAATAACAAAATAAATTTCTAAACTTATATTTTACATCTTTAAAATAATTTTCAAATTTCCTCCCAATTATCATATCTGTCACAAATTTCAATAAATAAATCTCATAAATCTATTTTATCATTCTTAAATCAAAACAATATCATAGATACTTACATATTTTTTTAATCTTCACAAATTTACTATTTTCCCTTTCATAGATCTTTTCCCAAACATAGCATAAATAAGTTGACAACCCTTAAATTTTCGAAAACGAAACTCGAACACAAAATGAGGGAAAAGGGAAAAAAAATAGTACATGATCGAAGGAAATAGAAAAAAAAAGTACACGAAGAAAATGAATTAATTGTTCGGGTAAGAGATCTCTCTCATTCCCTTATACAACAAGTGTATGATCAGGAAAGTGAAGTCAAAAGGTTGTCCCGAATATGAGAATAGATTATCACCGAAAAGCAAAACAAGAATAATCATTATTCAATTAATCAATTTTATACGTTTATATTTCAATTTGAGATATGGACCATTATTATACATACACACACATCCTCAAAGATTTTACATATTCTGTGTTGCCATGGGAAGAACATGTTTATAAGGAATATTTTAATCAGAAAACAATAAAGTCACTGAAACCATTAATGTCTTCCACAAAAATAAATCTCTGGAAAGCTTTTTCTGGTTTTTGATTCTGTTGCCAACTTGAGCCTTATTGGACATTTTTGGTTGAAGGGAATTTTTCACCAAATATTTATTCTTATTCTCTCATGAGAGGCAATGCAGGAATTCAGATTTATATTGTTGACGAGAAACAATTTAGACTTTACTTTACTATACCAGATAATTTACGAACAGCATTTCTTCTTTTTTGAGTTTTAACATCAAGTGTTACAGAAATCAATTACATTACAATACTTGCTAAACTTGTTTTGTTACAAAAATCATTGCTTACTTGACTAAAAACTCTGCAGCATTTCAATTACTAATTTTTTACACGCAAAAACAAGTTAATAACAGTCACGTCGGGTCCTTTTAAGAGGATTCTGAAGTGAATACTCTGGGAAACCTTGTGGAATAATCGAATAATAGTGACGAGGAAGTTTAGTAACACTTGATCATCTGCATATTCTTTCTTGTCTTATCATTTTTCTATTCAGGAATCTGATTCCTTTTATTAAAGATTCAATCTACCTTCATATATAAGCCTCACAAGAGTTGTAAACTATGAACTTCCAGACACGCTATTTTTAAATAGTGTCGACACATCAATAAAAAAAAAATATTTATAATAATTATAAAAATAAATATATAGAAGTCAGAAAAGTGTTTGAAAAATCTAAATAAGAAAAGTGTTTTAGAAATCCAACTCAAAAAATGGGTTATAGAAAACAAAATTCATAATTTCTTTTATTTAAGGATATTTTTGTCATTTCACTCCATTGAAAATGTCGATAGAGTAATTGCCCTTAATCCTTGGACTGATTTCAGCTTGAGGAGGCCCAGTTTTTAATGTGGACGTCACTGTACTGTTCTTATTTATTGGGATTTTTTTTAAAACATTGCCCGAAAATTTTATTTGTACCATCTGAAAAAACAAATGCATATGTTATGAAAGGTTAATAAGACTACACTGATAATCATAATTTATTTGTACAGCAAGATTTTTATTAGAAGGTCATAATGATATAATAATGTTTAGCTAGTTGATAATATAATGTATCAAAATAATTTGAACTACGTAGCTACAATATGGTTTGTGTATCCACCAACTTATACAAAGTTTTAAGTATAGAAGATCGTTAATCTGAGTTTTTCATTTATATTAGAGGTGATTATGATTTGGATTGGATTTAATGAAACTTCTTTTGAGTACACATATCAAAATAGTTTATAGGTGTTGAATCATTGGTATAAAGTAATATTCTAGTGTTCTTGAAAACAATATTTTTTTCAGTATGGAAAGATAACATTGTTACACCAACATTTTTCACCTCTTTATTAGTGAGATGACCATCATGTTGGATTATATGTTTGTATTATTGCATATCTCAAGAGTGGGACAATTTTGTCCATATGTGGCGTTGGATCTCACATTAACGTTAACATTGTTGATTGAGCTCCTTAGGATAGAGTTTGGTGATGTCATGGTAGAGTTGAGGTAATTTCATGGTGCACAATCAAACTTAGTTGGTTGTGCAAGGGGTGCGAGGAGTGCATTATTCACTAGAAATGGGAGTCTCCAACTTGGGCTTATTTTTTGTATCTTATTAAGTGCATAATATTCATTGATAAAAGTGTGACATCTATTAGTATGTCGTACTTCTCAGGGATGAGAAAGAGGGATATGAATCTCACATATCAATAGGTTCTCCATCCACATTATATGACCAAATGATGTTACCTATATTGAGGTGATTGAAACTCCTTAGTAGAACGTTTGAGGTGATATGCATGCTCTCGAGATATATCAAGCTCGGGACATACTCATAATATGTTTTGCAATAGAAGGAGGTGTAGTTTATGTTATTGATGATGGATGGTTGCACTTTTTCAATCAACTTGTTATCGATGTGACACTAGCTTCACATCCATTAACATGTGTACTAGTCGAATACATACATTAGTTCATATCATTGTCACACCTATTGATACTTCATGGGACGAACAAAAATTGATCGTTTGTATTGCTACGTCGTCAGCCGCGTAGTCCAAATGATGACAAGACACAACCAACGTCACAACAGGAACATGCTTGTACAGTGAGTAAATAATCTTGTTTTATATATATTATTGTTTTACCATGGTTATTTGTTTCATATTTTAAGTGTTTAATGTCATTTGAATGAATGCAGTGTATATTTAGGAGAATTGTTGACATCCTATAGCACATGATCGACAATGGACATATGTAAGAAGATACTTCAAAATGGGACAGGACCCTAAGTGCACTACACTTAGCCAATGTCATCACAGATAAGGGGGACATTTACATCAAACATTCATCTGTTGTACATGGAAGGCAACAAAGACATAATTCTTAAGTAGTTTGGTTATGTACTTAGGTTTTTGCATTTTAAATTAAAAATTAAAATAGATTATATGAGAAGTTTTAAACATTAATATATGAGATATTCTAATGGTGTAGGATAAACATGTTATTGCTTACTTTATGGAAATATTGTCAATATTAAAAAAATTGTATTGAGTGTCTTACAAAATATTAAAAAAATTAAAACATTAAAAAAAGATATATTTTAGATTGTATATTCTATAATACATTAGGTATCGTGGATTGTACATTGCATAATAATTTTTTGTATTTCAAATTGTGCATTTTGGAACACAAATTTTGAAAGGGTAAAATTGAAATTTCAATTTATACGAGAGTGCAATTTCAAATGATGTGGATGTAGAATATAGTGGCATTCTTTCTAATGCATTCTAGTTTAGGTGGTAAAATAGGCTAGGTAGTAAATAGGTCCGTTCATTCGTTTTAGTATAGTTAGTTGTTAACTCACCAAAAAATAGAATAGGATAGGTTAACTTGTCATGACAAATCAGGTTAAAAATGTTGACCCGCCTAACTAAAGGACAAGTCAGTAGGTCAATCTATCAATTTTGTCTTCAATTTTTTGTTTAATTTTGTTATATTTATATATTATTTTTTAAAAGTCTATTTAACTATATAAATATTTCTTAAGTTTTTAATTAATTAATTGATATCTCTAATTGAATAAATTAAAATAATTATTAATTTTTGTGTATTAAATTACTCCATTATTAATATTATAATTAATAATTGAAATTTAATTTGTAAGTGTTAATCATTTAAGTTATAATAATGTAATATAAAAGTTTAATCTTTTAAATTATTTTTATTTTTTATTTTTAATTTAAAAACAAAAAACGTTTCAGATACACCAATTTAGTGGACTAGACGAAAAAAGACGTCATATAATACATACTGAATAGTCAAAAACATTAACCCAAACACTAACCTAATTTATCAAATTATGACGGATTAGGAGGCTAACTAGCATGTGAAGATTCATTCTATCATCCCTAATTCTAATATAACTTTATAATAGTTATATTGTATTTCTTTTGGACTTAACCGTGAATGCATTTTAACAAATTAAATCAAAAGTTAAATTAAAAAGGAGAAGTTTAGTTTGTAACATTTTATCAAAGGTTCAAATTTTACTTTATAGGTCAGGAGGTTGTTTTCATTATTTCTAAGGTTATGCAAAAACTTGTTCATCTATAAGAACTAGTTTTACAAATAAAAAATATATTTGTTTTATAAAACTGAAATTGAAGAGAAATTTAATATATGATTAGCTTATTATTGGAGTAAAATGTGGATCTTAAATACAACATTAAATTTGCAATATTTAACATTTATTAAAGATACTTTTAAGGAATGTTTGGATAAAGAAACTAAAATAGAAAGATATTTTAAATATATAAATTTGTCCATCTTTATTTTTAGAAAATACATATAAACAATAAATTAAAACTACAATATATTATGTAATAAATGAGTTAGATTGAGTTGAATAAAGAAAAATATTTTTTTAACGTAAAAACATATCCTTGACACTATATTATAATAATGTAATAATATTTAAAATTAAAAAATAAATTAAAATTGATTAAAATATTATTTTATTTGTTTGTAAAGTGAATATTTTTTACTATTCACGCTGTTATAACACCACTCTTGAATTAAATTCCCAGTATCCAATCTAATAAATAATAAATTTGATAAGACAATTCGATTTCCCATAAATACTCCAAATATTTAGGTTAAATTGAATGAATTTTACTTGGTGATATCTATAAACACCCAAATTTATAACTCATGTTTGGAATTGATAGGTGCACACTTTCAAATTTAAAGTACATACTTCCATTAAAACATTTTCATCACGAAACGCGAGAATGAGTTTTTCAACTACAAAATAATAAGGTATTTTTATCTTAGAGTGTATGTCATATCTATAGTTGGGAAACAATTAATTCTACACATGCTCCTTAACCAATTTTTATGTAACAAGCTTAAAGTTATTTTTTTATGTTTGTTAACATTAACTATTTAGGGGGAATGGAAAAAAAAGAAATGGACTTCAAATATAATTCAACTTTATAAAATTGACTTATAATGTTATGAAATGTTTTTATCTCTAATTGATAACACACATTCTCGTGTCAAGACCTGTCAACTTGAGTGTGTGATTATATATTTATGAGTGGTCTAATATCGTTTAGATAACAAGTAACCTGATAAGTCCAACAAACTTTCATTATAATAGACTCTAAATGACTTTGATATCATATTAAGTGGTGAATTTTAAGTCTAACTTAACCTTATAGAACTGATTTATAAAATGAGGTTTACACTCATTTATATACTATGAAATATTTTTATCTTTTGTCGTTAACACTTAATTTAAAATTAGGAAATATACCTTAATTTTAATTTAATTTTATAAAACTAACTAATAAAGTAAAGTTTGTACTATTTTTTTTTTAAATCGATGTAATAACACTAAGTTAGGAAATATGAGTATATATGTTAAAGACCTAATCTGAGTCCAAATGATTTTCTCTGACTTGACTTTTTTTTTCTATCATCCACTTTAAAACTTACCCTTGTAGAATTCATCAAGCATACTGGTAGCTAATCTCTTTTCCTAATTTTCTTTTCTTTTATTTAAGTCTTTGTTATATGCGAAACATAGTGGTTTCTCACGCTTCCTTGTGAGAAAATTAAAGTAATCAAAGTAGTTCTTAGACGTGTAGGGAAGTCACGCATATAATATACCAAGACAATTTTCTCACACTTGGAAATTTGTATTGAGGAGTAGGTGAATGAAAATGTTGGAGTAATATAATAGCCTCTACCCATTTCAGTTTCTTCTTTTTCATAACTACTGCTGGAATACAAATAGTCAACTTAGCACAATATAATAATAACCTTTCTCAAATTTATTAAAAACAACAAAATAAATATACATGCAAATATAAATATTCACACTCTCTCCTTTCAAAAGAAAAATACAAATAATACACACTTCTTCATGCTCCACACGTCTCGTCTTGCCCTCCCTCTCGGCCCCTTCTCTATTCTCTCTTTGGTCCACCAAATTTTAGAGAGGCCTTCCATTAAAGATGAAGAAGTTGTCAAATTCGGCAATTTAAATTTATTTATTAAATAAAAAACAGCTGCTTATGACTTAAGTGTTTTCATTTCTCTTTTTAGTTAATTATAAGTACTTTCTTTCTATTGAGTGGAAACTCTAATGGTAAAAAAATGGAAAATCAAAATTTTAATTGAATTTAAAATGATGAAACGAGAGATTTGTTTAGCGGGGTTAAAAGAAAAGCTGTTATGAAGGTGGTTGTCGCTGTCGGAAATGGCAAAAGCGTAAATAAAGAGAGCAGAGTGTCTTTTCTTGAAAAGCAGAGAGAGGGTTTAAAGTTTGAAACTTTCAACTAGCTGTGTGCATTTCATCGCGTGAGCTGAATTCATTTCATTTGGGGGAAAAAGGGGAAAGAAAGAAAGACGCAGCATTCCTGAATTGAGCAAGGAAAGGGAAAAAAGAGAAGCCTCTGATCAATGGCGAAGTCGTGTTCCTTAGCTGTGGTGATGATCTGCGCCGCCACCGTACTGGTGGCAATGAGTCGGTGCCCGACAGCCGTGGGCGGCGGGGACCACCACCTGGGAATGGGATGGGGTTCCACGTGCAGGGGGTCCATCGCGGAGTGCCTGGGAGGGGAGGAGTATGAGTTGGACTCGGAGATCAACCGGCGCATCTTAGCCACCAACAAGTACATCAGCTACGGTGCGCTGCAGAGGAACACTGTTCCCTGCTCTCGCCGCGGCGCCTCCTACTACAATTGCCAACCAGGAGCTCAGGCCAACCCTTACAGCCGCGGCTGCAGCGCCATTACGAGGTGCAGGAGCTGAATTTTTCTTTTCTTTTTCTCCAATATGTTCTGTTGTTGTTATATAAATTTATTTGTTATTCGTCAACATTTGTGCTCGTCCATTTTCGGATTGCTATTGTCAGAATACACTGCCTCCTCTTAAATCTCAATACTAGTATTGTTATTATTTGGATTTGAACGTTTGTGTAAAATAAAAATAAAAAAGAGAAAAAAACTGTCACTGTTTTTGTTTTTTTTTGCCCACTCTGTGCTACTCAGAGTCTGAATCTGAGTGGGTGAAAAAATACAGAGGCCGTGCCCGTGTATTGGTGATTGTATCAGCGATTCATTAATGCTCTCCTTTTCCATTTTTCAAATCACAGTCCCTCCTACGATGCTAGTATAAATTTTCAATCTTTTTCTGTGGGTAGCTTTATTAAATCAACCAACAGATTTTGGGTTTTCCACTTTTTCTCTGTCTAAACCAAGTGTGAAATTGGGATTGGGAGATTCCAAGATTAGTTGATTTTCGCTTTTTGTTAATGCTTTGCTTTTGCATGCTAAAATAAAGCGTTGAGTCTGAACTTTGAATATTACGAGGATACGTGAATTCGTTGAAAGTGTTACTATTCGAAAATCGAAGGAAGCAGTGAAAAGCTGAAGTGGGTAAACGAACCGACACGCCAAATATGAAACATAATGGAATGGGTATGTGGGTAAAAAATGTACGACTGAATATTCTTTCAACACCATGGAATTTATTATATATGTTTTAAGGTATTGTGAAGTTTTTTAGGCCTCTCTGTGTTGATTGAGAATTCAGATTACACTATCTTACTTGTCGGCAACTTAATTCTTTGTATCATCACAAGACAAAAGCATGGTGTTACAGTTTTCTTTTCCAGGAAAGTTCTGGACCTTGTAATTAGAATAATTCGGGTGTGTTTGGTTATTCAATAAAAAAAACTCATCACACACATTTCACAACAAGAGAAGGGCAAAGGAAAGTGTAAGGTAGAGTTGAGTTAGCTTACTGGCACTTCCTTAATTGTGTGGTAGATTAATAATGAATGAAAAAGGTATAAGTTGGCGGTGAGGAAGAGTTATTTTTCTGGCTTTTGACATGGTAATTAAAGTCGTTAAATCCCCGCCTTTTCTATACTTAGGTGTTGGTTAAGGGTTCCATCACATTTCAAGTTCTAAATGCAGAGCAAATTTGAAAAGGTAAAAAAGTGGGCAGAAGCAAAGGTTTATGTGGGCATTAAGACCCCCACAAATTATTAAGGTATCTTTTTCAAAAAATGGCAATCAGGCTTCGATTTGCTTTCTGTTTTGTTGCTTTTGGAAAATTATTGAAGAGCTGAGATTCTATCGGTAATGGAAATGGGGGACCAGACTAAAGCTCTGAAATTGTTAATGAGGCAGCGTAATGATTCATAATTTTTATTACTTTGCCTCACCAAATCATTGGCCTTCGGTCATCGCCGTTTCATATAATATTATTGACGCATTTTGGAATTGGGTCTGTAACTCACTTTCTGGGATTCGTATGTTTGATATGTTAGGTAGAGGCTTAGTTGTATTGTAGTGGAGAACACTTTGGTTTTAGTTTTATAGATGGCGAAAGGAGAGTGATAATGGGTCTTCAAGGAATAAAATCTAAGTTGCTTAGCCTAAGAAGCGCCTACTATTGGTACTTAAATTCTGAATATAAATCCTTTGTTCGTCTCTAAGCCTATGTTTGGATCCATTCTGGAAGGATGCGAGCATGGAAGAGTGATGTTGTCCTTCACTTGTATTGTTCATTTGTATTTATACTCAGTGATTTATGAGTAGGTATTATCGCATCTCTCATCTAAGTGAAAATTCAAAGGGAATCTATCGTTCATACTTTGGAGATTCATAATTGTCCTTAACAAATTTTGTTTTTTTCCTATAACCGATTATTAATTTCTTATTTTTAATTTCATAATCAATTACGTACTATTTTTCAAGTTATTTATAATTGATTATGAACTCATGTTTTTAATAGTCTAATCCATTATGTATTATTTTCCAATCCATCCATTATGAATTCATGTTTTTAACCGTTCTAATCAATTATGACTTATTTTTTATGAAATAAATATCTTTAATATTCATTTTACTGCATTTCAAATATTTTTTCATTTTTTTACAATCTCCAATATTACAATTCAATTTATAACGGGAAAAATTGTTTTTATGAAAATTTTCAATCTTCCGACAATGATAAATAACTCGTATTTTTTTTTCAAAAATAATTATTCAACGGTACATGAAATAATTTACAAAATTTTAATGAATTCAAATCTATACAAAAATGTCTCATATTTCATTATTCAAATATTTTTTAAAATAAGGGTAAATTTGTGAACTTACATTTTAAATCTTTTGAAAAAAAAATTCACTACCATCACATCACTCACAAACTTTCTTCATAATCTACTATACATACAATCTTATTTCCTTGCATTTTTCTTTCAAATCACTCCAAATACACTTTCTCAAATAATCACACATCCCCTCCCTAATCCAGAAACACCATAATTGTTGAGATGCTTTTGTGGAGTGTAGAGAAGTTTGTCTATTAATTTGTGTCGTGTACAAAAGTTGTTTGTCATTCTTTAGTCGTTTTTGTTGCTATGTATACTTGTTGTATGACAATTATTTTTTTTCCCTAGCTTCTTCTTTGCTTTATATAGCAAGCCTTGTATCTTAAGTTCTAAGAATTTTTTTCTTTTAGTAAAAATTGTTTCATGCTTTCTTCCTTATTTGCTTCTTACTTTCTTTTATGTTTAACTCTCAACTTAACCTTTACATATCGCTTACACTAAACCCTACATTGACACACACACTGGTTGCTTCACCATGGAAGCATACCATATTTAATATGTTATCAAAGCAAGTTGAAAGACATGTTTTGCCTCTGTTGTTGTTGCATCTTGTTTCAATCTTGCTACTTCACAATTCTTGATCTTGCTTTGTTTTTGTTGGTTTTCGGTTCTTGATTGATTTTTCTTTTGCATTGTTTTTCTTACTACCTATCATCATAGAATCGTCACACATAACATGGTTTTGTAATGGACCATTGCATAAACCACTCAAGCCCTTATTACTTGCATCCTGAAGAAAATATTGGAACTGTTTTTGTCTCTCTTTAACTCAATGAGACAGATGACCATTCTTTTAGTAGAAACATGAGATGTGCTCTTTTATCCAAGAATAAATTGAAGTTCGTAGTTGATAGCCTTTGAAGTTCCAAAACGTGGAGATCCTTTGTATGAAGTTTAAGAAAGGTATAATACTATGATTCTATCATGGATTAATCACACAATTATTACATTGTCATTAACTCTTGTTGTTATTCGAAATTAGAATTTATACCAACTCAATGTTGATAATGTTTTCCTCAGTATCTCAATAAAGAAATGTACATGATTTAGTATTTACTAAATACTAAATCTTTCTAAAATGTGATTACAAATTAACCTTAAAAATGTATCCATGATATCTGATTAGCTCAATGTAAACATCTTTGAATTTTGAAACATCCATTTGTGCTTCATTTTCTTTTTCTCCCTCGAGTTGATAAAAGGGGACAATATTATTAAAGGGTTAGGCACACAAATTGGAAATGTGAGTACTATGCATAAATATTAAATTTATTTAGCAAATTCGGGTAGAATCTTGTGATTTTGTTATTTGAACTCTTTTCCAATTACTATTTTAGGAGGCACTTGCTAATATGATGAAGAGACCGTTTTATATATGGATTCAACAAGGGCTAAAATGTTTGAGACCAATGACAGTGTAACTTGTCTTCTTCATCAATGTTCTCAAACATGTGTGGCTATGATAAAACCATTATTGAAATACTGTTCCCAGAGTCTTTAGCTTGGCCAAGAGATGGGAATAGACTAATAATGTTGATACCCTAAAGGAATGGGACAAGGACCTGACATTAATGTAGTGAATGGATTTTAGTTCCTCTTTTGTTTATTTTGTATCACGTAACTACTATAATAAATTCATCTTTTTCCTCTTAGAAACTCTTAAACTTTATAATTTTATTTCTATCATGTCGTTCTATGCAACTCTTTTTTATATATAAATTTATGCAAATTCATCTTATAAAAAATAATTTAAGTAAGTCACGGAGTTTGAATTCAATTATAGTTTTGCTCTTCATTGATAGGTCTACATAAACATAACATTTTCTTAACATTTAAATTAGGAAAATATAACTTTTTAAAAATGTTTTTACAATGTGCATGCATTAACAATACACCACCTTAAAAAAATTTAACCTTTTTTCAACAATACAATATATTATAAACCATCAATTATTTTATGTATTTATTATTATTTTCTGTAAAAGTATAGAGGCATCCCTCTAGTATTGTTTTAATACTAGTAAAAAATTTACTAGTTATTAATTGAAGTCTACATAAAGTTTATATAAATTTTAGAGTTTTACAACTTTGATGATGTATATGTATTACATACTTAGGGTGGTAAATGTATATTGAATGAATTTTCAATTTACGGTTGCGTATTAATGCTAATAGATTTAGAGTGTAAACTATTTTTTAACAAGATAAGAACATACATAACAACTTACATTTAAAAAAATAAAAATTAACATATGAATAGAGAATAAAAAAATGTAATTTTTATCTAAAACAATATTTCGTGGATAATAAAAAACAGTGATAAAAAAAAAGTTTCCATTGCCGGGAATCGAACCCGGGTCTCCTGGGTGAAAGCCAGATATCCTAACCGCTGGACGACAATGGATTTTTGTTTAAATTAACCACTAAATTATTTATAACCAAATACATTTTAATAAATACCTTTTTGAAACAGATTTTATATAGTAAGTTGCAAAAAATTAAACAAAATTGTTTAACTCTTTAATTTTAAGTGACTCATGAAACTCACATTAAAATAATAACCTTGTTTATAAATAATTATTATAGGATATTAAAATAATATTTTACTCTAAAATCTTATCACTGTTAATTCTTTAATTTAATCCTATCTGTGAGTATTTTTAATGTTTTACATCTTGAAGTTTTTATTCTCTCAACTGATTCATTTAGCAATTTATATTTTGATTGTTTTGGTCATTTTTCGAAAATATCTTATAAGCTTTGTGTTATTTAAATAAATATATTTGGTTATTTAAACTATGTGTTAGATATATTATGACTAACTTTTGTATGTATATATGCAAACTAGTGAAATCAAACGTTTAATGTATGTATACAGCTTTATTAGTACGAACTGTTACACCAAATGCTTAATTTACTTTTTTTTAAACATGATCAATTTAAATACTTTAAAATATAAGAATAAAATTTTATGCTTTTTTTAAAGAACAAAAAATATGACTTGGTCTTTGAATATAAACTATTTTAAGGACCAATTAAATTATACGAGAGATCATTTTCTCATCATATTATAATATTTAGGAATCAATTTAATTTTTGTATACACTGAAGAACTAAATAAAAAAATTCATTTCTTCAATAAATTAAATTTATCGTACCTCATATTTAAGTAACAAAAGGATCAATTACCCATTGGTGTTGTAGAAATAAAAAGTCACTCTCATATACTAGATTTTAAACCTATGTTTTTCCATAGGTTATTTTAAATTAAACATTTTTAACTTTAAAAATATATGTACGTAAATAAACTATCAATTTTAAAATATATAGTAACAGGTTAAATATAATTATATTAAATAAAAATAAAATAAATAAAAATAAATATATATATATATATATTATTCAGGCACGTATTATTTTTAAATTTTTATATTATCTAAATTTATTTAAAGTACTAACCTCGATGTAATACCTATATGAAAAATAAGGATTAAAAAACTATATGATTTAAATCTGACTAGTAAATATTTCATTAAAATAGGATTATTTTATTTTTGTTTATAATAAATAGTTTCTAATATAATCTTTTTATAACTTTAAATTTGCTAACATCAATTATATATTTTTTTCAATATTTTAAAATGTTACTTTCAAGTAATTTAAGTATGTCAGATAGGCCAAACTTAGAATTATTTAATTGAATCGCAGTATAAATTCAATATTGCTTTTTTTTTTGTTATTTATTAATTAATATATTTTCTTTAATTTTGATTTAATTACTTAATAATGCAAGTTGGTTTGAGTTTTTTCAAACAAATTGGTTTGGACTTTCTCGGATAGGTCGATGTACCTCCAAAGTGTTCCGACGATAAAGTTAAAATCAATTAGATTAAGTTGTAATCTTTATAAAAAAACACTTTACTTACCTGCTAATCAAAGTCATCTATTTATGCTATTTTGTATTGGGCTTTATTCCCAATATATTTGTAACATTCCATGTAAACAAATCTTTATTTTTATTTTTTTCAAAATCTTGGTCAATTATTTCATCAAATCTTTATTCACCCAGTTGAATCATTTTTGTTTCTTCTTTCGGTTTTATTTTTTCTTCATTATTCATTATGGGATCTGAATCAACCATTGTTATTAAAGCTCTTTCATCTTCTCGACCTCTTGTTTTGCAAGATAGCATTCTCTTGTTGCTCATATATAGTTGCAATATTTCCTTTTTTTTGTTGGGAATTTCATAGCTAAGTGTGGTGTTGACACTATAGCTCTTAACTTATTCAACGAGGGTCTCCCCAAAAGAATATTATAAAGTGTTTGCCTCCACAACCAGATATCTGATCTTGATTGTCTTTGTCACTTTTCCCATTCCAAATGTAGTTCTTAAATCTATGTACCCCTTTGTATCCACCATTTCACTCGAGAACTCGATTATTTGTTCTCGGTGTGGCATAATATCTTCTTCTTTCAACCTTAATTTCTAAAAAGTCTCCCAATACAAGATGTCAACAAAACTTCATCGATCTACTAACGTTTTCATAATTGCAGATTTTGTTATTTATACAATGATCACCATGGGATCATCCTGATATGGATGAAATGTTTGAAAGTCTTCGTCAATAAACGTAATTGGCGGCATGCTTCTTTTCCGAGAGACTGAATACCCTATTCGAGTCATTCTCACGTGCTTATTTGTTATCGCTTCTTCTTCTCCGAGGACTTTGACAAGTTTTATGGCTTTCTTCTCTTCTTTCCACCCTTTCATCTATTTTATCATATCTTTCTTCCCTTCTTTTCCCATACCTCCTCTCTTTTGTTCTGGGCTTCTTCCTTTTCTCGGTATCCCTTCATCTCTTATGAAACGTTTTAACTGCTCAACTTGGAACAATTCCTATATTCGGTCTTTCAGTGCTACACATTCTTTTGTATGATGACCATGACTCATGTGGTACTGGAAATGCTTACTTTGATCAACTCGTTATGGTGTTCGAGTCTTTCTTGGTGTAAGTATTATTTGTGTCGTTAATGCCTCTTGCAGTATCCAGGCTCTATTGGTGCTTAATGGTGTGTATTGTGGGAATTTCGGTCCACAAGGCACTTCTCTCATTCTTCTATATTGTTGACCTCCCTCTCTTTCATTTTGTTTCTTTTCAACTACACCATATGCTTTTATTTAATTTCTAAAATCCCTTAACTCCTCCATTTGCATAAACTTTACATCTTGTTGTCTCAACTCATCCAAATTAACAATTAGCATTTTACAAAGGCTATGGGCGTGGTCCTGGCCTTAGCACAGTTTATCATGTGATGCATTGTTACTTTGGGACTTAAATTTCATATACTCAATGAAACTTTTCCAAAGAGTTCCATGAACAGTCTAAGTGATTATTCTTTTTCTTGCCTTATATTGACTAAAGCAATTGAGGTGAAATGATGTCGACGACTTGTAGTGAACTATGCTCCGAACTTCTCAACAAGTGTATGAAAACAATCAATGGATAATTATGAAAAACGTGTAAACCAACTTAACACCGCCGGTTTCAATGTTGTTGGAAATACTCGACAAAGGATGACATTATTCCATGTATACAAAATAATTTATGTTGTGTATATCAGGATTTGTGCTTCCATCATACGTATCAATTGTCGGATTCTTTTAGTTATCGGGCAATGAGGTTTCCACAATTTCTTATGAGAACGACTACTTTCTTATAGATGTCCCAAAAAACGTGCTTGATCTTTCTTGTTGCCTTCTTTGGGTTCTTTCAAAACTTGCTTCAATATTTTGATGGATACGTCTTCTCGGTTCAATAGTTTCTAAAGAAGTTATATTAAGAACCGATTCTTCATTTAATTTTTGTTTGATATAGGCATTTTTGGCCCTCAACATACTCATCTCTTCTTCGTTCATTTTTTTTAAAGTTTTGAACTCCTTCTGTAGCTTCATAAGCATAGGCATTGATACAACATCTGGATTATTCTCCATTCCTCCTACTTGACCTCTCTTTCTGCTTGTCATTTTTTGACTTCAGTTAAATTACTTCGAGCCCCAAAGTGGGCGCAAAAATGTTCTTACAGGACTTAACACAAAGTACAATAAGTTCTCTTGTCTTCTCCTCCTCACGACCTTTCGGTTTCTTCTAGTGAATATCTTGATCAAATGGGTTTTTGGCTCTCTCTGACAAGTTGGCATGGGCTCTCTCGGATAGGTTGGCTTAGGCTCTCTCGGACAGGTTGACTTGGGCAATCTCGGATGGGTGGATGTACCTGCAAGATGCTTCGATGATAAAATCATAATCAATTAGATTAAGTTGTGATCTCACTAAAAAACACTTTACTTACCTATTAATCAAGTCACCTATTTATACTACTTTTTATTGTGTTTTATAATATTTTAGGTTTAACAATTGGACGTTGGTACAATATCAATACTATGTTATTCTTTTATATTTTTCTAATTACGTTTGATTTTTGTGCGATAACGACTTCTCGATCTCTCGACCTTTTCGGCTAAGCCTTTCCAATATCATTAATGACTTTTTCATGGACAATACAACTATATTTAAAAAGTTTTAATCTATAATTTAAAAAAAAAAATTCAAACTCTACAACATATTAAAAAATTATAAACATTATCTATTTGAAATAGATAAATTTTATTGATTTTTAAGAATTATTACTTACATGTGTTAAATTTATTAAGATTAATATTTGTTTATGTTAATGAAGAGAATAAATAAAAGAACCATGAGAGCTTCTATATTTTTTATTGTGAACTATAAGTAAATTTGTTCTTACAGGACCTAGAAACAAACTTATTTTTTTCTGGACTTGTAAGCTTTTCGATCTTCTATCTCAGGTTTGGGTTTTCGGCTGCACTATTCACTGATTTGGGCTTGGCTTTGGACACAAGTTATGGACTCTCACTCACTAAGTTGGGTCAATTGGGACTCTCGGTCTCTGGTCTCGGTTTTGGCTCTCAGGTAGGTGTATGTACTTGCAAAGGACTCCGATTATAAAGTCATAATCGATTTTAGTTAATTATCAGAGAAAATTCACTCTACTTATCTTTTGGATTGATCACCTATTTATAGTATTCCTTTATTGGACTTAAGACCTAATTGGACTTTTTCTCTTTGTAACTAATATTTATGAAAACTACCCGTGTTTGAACTTATGTAATGGACATTGCTACAATATTTTACTATTTAATTATTTATTCATTTCTTATTTAATTCTTAGTTTTACTATTGACTTTTCTACTTTTTCGGCATAGACAATTCATTGAAAATATCCTCATTTCCATAAAAGGTTTGGATTAATTGAAACAAAAGTATAAATATATAAATATTAAAAATTGCAAAAAAAGTACGAGGAAGAGAAAAAATTATAAAAATATCACTTGTGAACCGTGATTATAGACGAAAAAGGTTTTCAATAAAAGAAAAAAATATTGCATCATCTTTTTTATATTAAATTACAGTGAAAATAGATTAATTGAAATTGAAAATCTGTGTATTTTATACTCATATTTATCTTTAAAAAAATACTTAGCACATGAAATAGAAAGACAAAGTATATTTACATTTTTGAAAGTCATGATGGCTACTTAGTGAAAAGATGATGGTCCATTATGTGGAATAAGTATTACTGTGTGTTTGATAATAAAAAAATGAAAAAACTAGTGAAAATTGCATATATAAAGGAGAGATTGGCCATTTATTTTAATTTAATTCTTTTCAAATTTATTTAATTATTTCATTTTCAAAAATTAAAATTTGATTTATTTTTAATAAGTAATACCAAAATAAATCGAATCCTAATTGAATAACAAGATGTTGTTGCTATTGTTAATATTTCAACGGATCTCATTAAATGAAATAACAGCAAATTTGTCCTATTGAAATTTTTTGTAGTTAAATTATTTAATTTTAAAAATACATAAAATCCATAGCATTTAAATTTTCCTATTGACCTGTTTTAAAGTTGATATATATATATATATAAAATGTTAAATTTCTAAATCATTTCAATACTAACAAATTTATTTTTTGAATTTTTTATTAGCATCATGTTAATTCAGTATTTTATTTTTTTTAAATTAAATACTGATTTATTCTTAATAAATGTTGGGAAAATAAATTAAATAGCACAATTATTATTTTTTTGTAATTTTTTTAAAATTAAAAACATTAATATGAACCATCATTTTTATAACAATTTTTTATATTCTTAGTTTTTTCTTTCACCTTCCAATAAGATTCAAGAATAGAGAAAATCTATTCCACCGCCTCGGCATTCTATATATATATATATATATATATATATATTCATAATTATTTATGAATAATATTTTTTTATTTTACATAGTACAGAATACGTAAAATATACCATAGTTGAATTTTCACCAATTTTAATAATATTATTTTTCAATTTTATAAATAATATAACTTATTCACACACACGTATACTTTAAATTTAAATTGATATCTTTTAATTCTATAAATTAGTTATGTTAATTCGTATTTATTTATAACCCTATAAATAAAAGCAGGGCGTCTTCTTTGTTGGAAACACTTTTAGTATCGTAGTTGTGGTTGGTTCTCTCTTTCATCTTTCCCCAAATTGTGAGTGTTAGTGTGGAATCGATTGGTCTGACATTAGGTTGATCTGAAAGACGCAATTGACATGGCGAGCGCGATGGTAGAGGATGCGACCTTCGAAGATGATCAGTTGGCGAATATGACCACCGACGACATCGTCAGAGCTTCACGTCTTCTCGACAACGAGATTCGCATTCTCAAGGTACAACCTTTTCTTTCCGTTTTGCATTATCTTCTTCTGTAACCCTAACCCTATCGATTACGCTATTTGTTTGCCTGTTCGTGTTCATCTTCTTGGCGCTAGGGTTTCTGGTTTTAATTGATTTTCTTTTTTGCCGTGGCTGAAGGAAGAGTTGCAGAGGACCAATCTCGAATTGGAATCTTACAAGGATAAGATCAAGGAGAATCAGGAAAAGATTAAACTCAATAAACAGTTGCCCTACCTCGTTGGCAACATTGTTGAGGTAGCTAGCTATGTTCTTTGTTTATCTATTTTGGATGTTGTATTGGGGATTTCTGGAGTTCGAATTCCGAATATTGTGGAATCGGGTGGAAGTTGTTTATTGATTTTTTTCAAATTCTTGTTGCGTTATTATGTTGTAATTGTTTTGCATCTAGATATTGGAAATGAACCCAGAAGATGAAGCTGAAGAAGATGGTGCTAATATTGATCTTGACTCGCAAAGAAAGGGGAAGTGTGTTGTGCTAAAGACTTCTACTCGACAGGTGAAATGGATGAATATTTTCATATTCTTGGCAAAGGATACTATCCATATTCAAATTTCAATATCTGCTGTTACTGTTTCAAATTTTGAGATAGTTGGTTTTGTTATGGTTATTTTTTCTTGTGCTTTTAGTGAGAAAAGATATTGGTACACTTTCTGTAATGTTGAGCTTAATAATGTTTTCTTTTGACGGCAGACAATCTTTCTTCCTGTTGTTGGGCTTGTTGACCCTGACAAATTAAAACCCGGTGATCTTGTTGGTGTTAACAAGGATAGTTACTTAATCTTGGATACCCTGCCTTCTGAGTATGATTCTAGAGTTAAGGCCATGGAAGTCGATGAAAAGCCCACAGAAGATTACAATGACATTGGTGGATTAGAAAAGCAGGTGAGCATTGAGTATTGCCTTAATATATTGAATCCTGTTTTTTTGGTGTTAGATAATGCAATCTCAGGTCATTCAATAAATTGGTCTTCCTCAACAGATTCAAGAATTAGTCGAAGCCATTGTTTTGCCCATGACCCACAAGGAGCGGTTTCAAAAGTTAGGAGTTCGTCCTCCCAAGGGAGTGCTGTTATATGGACCTCCAGGGACTGGGAAAACATTAATGGCCCGTGCCTGTGCAGCACAGACAAATGCCACTTTTCTGAAATTGGCAGGTCCTCAACTGGTCCAGGTATGACAATCTATATCTATTAATTTTGCAGTCTTCTCCATTATATATCTTTATCCATGAATAATTCTGTTTATACCAACTAATTATTCCATTTTTTACGTGTTTGTAACTTTTTCTTTTATTTTTCTAATATGTGAATAATCAGCACATTATCCCATTGATCATTATTCATCAGTTTCTTTTGGATGAATTCTTCCTGTGATGTATTTCACCGATACTCATGATTTTACAAGGATTTCATACTAATTATTGGCTTATGTTTTAATGTTTGGGGTACTACCTTAACTTGCGTTAAATAGTCCGTTCATCCGACACATCTAATTACACAAGATTCGTTGCCTCTATCTCACTTGAACACTGCTACCTTTGTTGTTTGTATTCATTTGTATTGATGAGTTCTTTATTAGAATGATCTATAACAAGGAATAATTTGCAGATGTTCATAGGAGATGGAGCAAAACTTGTCCGTGATGCCTTTCAACTAGCAAAAGAGAAGTCACCATGCATTATATTTATAGATGAAATTGATGCAATTGGTACAAAGCGTTTTGATAGGTATTAACCTGCAATATTTAGATTTATATTTGCAATTGACTGACTACCCCCTCTCACTTTTGAGGTAGAGAGAGTGTGTTACTCAGTTAAAGTCTAGTGGCTCAGCAACCTTGATATATCTTGTGGCTGATTGCAGTGAAGTAAGTGGAGACAGAGAGGTACAACGGACAATGTTAGAGTTACTTAATCAGCTGGATGGTTTTAGCAGTGATGACAGGATTAAGGTTTGCCTATAATTCTTGTTATCTATTTTTTTCTGATTGATTTCATCAAAGTATGCTTGTTGTCTTCAGGTAAAGAGTAAAAGTACATATACTTTTTAAATCCAATGTTTTGGGGCTGGTTCCATAATTCTATAACTTCCATTTATAACAACTTAAACCGTGGCTATATTTAGTTGTTGGCACCTAATTTGGTGGATTTTTTGTTCAGTTAGGCAATAGGTTGAAGTTCCATTTTCATATATTCATGTAAATTGCAGGTGATAGCCGCAACAAACCGTGCAGATATTCTTGATCCGGCCCTCATGCGTTCTGGTCGATTGGATCGTAAAATTGAGTTTCCACACCCAAGTGAAGAAGCAAGAGCTCGTATTCTCCAGGTTTTATGTCTTCAGACTTTATCTGCTGACTGACATGTTTTTTGAACAAAACGATTACTAACTGCTCTTACTTTGATATTTTAGATCCATTCAAGGAAGATGAATGTTCACCCGGATGTCAACTTTGAAGAACTCGCACGGTCCACAGATGATTTCAATGGAGCACAACTGAAGGCTGTCTGTGTTGAGGCTGGCATGTTGGCTCTACGCCGTGATGCAACTGAGGTTTGTCTTCTTCCAGATAGGCTTAACTTAAATAACATGAACATCAATGTTTGAAAGAAAATTAACACCGTTATTAGTCTGGGCGATAGTACTGGTTGGCATCAAGGTAGTCAAAATCGCGAGTAAACTCGCAAAAACGTACGAGTCAGCGATTCTGGAGCCAAAACCGAGTTGACTCGCACGGCAGATCGGTGCCGGAGCGGATCGCACCGCGTCGCCGCGGAG
>Ga0123342_1002059_pt1 | contig 33747 bp, 9 predicted proteins | sample Turbeawhitnodule_FD_89960 | JGI IMG/M metagenome (GOLD analysis project Ga0123342, IMG submission 89960) | Root nodule microbial communities of legume samples collected from Mexico - Turtle bean Mexico white nodule | ecosystem: Host-associated > Plants > Roots > Nodule | place: Mexico: Nepantla... | reverse complement strand
GGTATGACTGTGTTTGAGTAAGAAGAAAACTAAATTAATTATGAATTAATAATCAAATTAGTTATTTAATCAAATTTGTATGTCATAATAGCTTTGCCTTCTATATTTTTGTTTGTTTATGAACTGCGATGATTGTATTATGTATATGAGCAAATATATATACAGATGTAGGAGTGAGATTTGAAAAGAAATATAGAAATGATGATTTTTTTTATTTTCTTCTTTTATTTATAGATAAATTATGTTAAGTGAATTAATAAAGAATTAATAAAGTTTATATATGACTTTTTGATATTACAAGGAGTGTTATGGATAATGTTTTAAATATTAAGCTTTAAGAATTTAATTCAATAAAAATATATTTTAAAATGTGTAGATTACTTCGAGACCTACATAATACTGGAAACACTAATGTTCAAATCAATCATGTCGCCCACACTCGTAATCATCTCGACTTGATATTAAAAATTATAATGCCTCACATTATAGAAATAAAGAAAAATAATTAAGAAATTTGAAAAAAAAAATCTATTTGATTTGAAAGAAAGGAGTAAAAAGAAGAAAAGAAATATATTAATAATTTTATTATTTTTATTTAATATTTTTTAATTACTTATTATTATCACTTCTTTAAATTACTTGTTTTTTTTCTTTAATATTTAAAAATAAATCTATTTTAAAAATAAATCATATTTTAGAAGATAACATAGCTTATCACAATATGACATAGTTAGAATGTGTTTTTCATAAATCTGGCGTTTGTAAGAGGTTGTTCTCGAACGCATGTTGAGGGTTCAATTCTTTTCTCTAATTTTGATTTCTTGGTTAGTTCATATTATTCTAATTAATCTATTGGGTGCATGATTCAAGAGGTAAAAGAGAAACATTCCATAAGTAGACACATGCATACAAGTAGGGTATTGAATTCATTCGTAAAAACATGCATACAAGTATTGAATACATTAGTAGACACATGCATACAAGTGGGGTATTGAATACATCAGTAGACACCTGGATACAAGTGGAGTACTGAATATAATTGGAGTAACACATGTTTGATTTAGTTTAGTCTTATGTGAGAATTGAAGGTTAATAATATTTAAATAACATGTGAAAAATTTATTGGTGGAAGAACTTGAAAGTCACATGCTTTTCGTTCATCTTACAACATCTATTCTATTTTCTTGCTAAACAAACACAAATTCCCTTATAGTTTACTTTTTTTTATTGCTAATTTTTGTTGCTTGCACATTTGTTTTGAATATTGTTCAATGGAATTGTTGTTGGATTCACTAGGAGCAGACCCAAACATCTTCGTTGATTTGATTTTAATTTGTGTTTATGTGCTTGGTTGGTTCCCCTTCAGACCATCATGGACCTTTACATCTACAACCTGCATCAGGATGTTGATTCAAAAAAGAAACAATATGTTCAATTCTTCATCTGGTTGGAATATGGACTCTCTCATCCATTGTTGATCCATGTATGGCCATCCCTTACAAGCCAGAGAAGAAGTTGCAACAACCTACAAAACATAACACAAGAAACCAACAAGGGACACCGAGAGTACATACCAAAAATAAACCTCACACCTGATTATATAACCCATTGTTATTGCTAACTCAAGCCTGTAATACACATAATAGGATCTAAGTAGTAGTCAGAATAAGAAAAAGATGTTTTAGAATAAAAGTTCCTTACCCAAACCCCCATAAATCTTTGTGTTGTGCAGAAAATTTATTGGACATTAAGCCAAGACATCCAAAATTGAATGCAATTTCGTTTCTTTGTTTCCATAAAAACCATATCAAGCCCACCCAAAAAGAAAATTTATTCTTCTCTATGATATATAACGATTAATTTAGCATCACATTGGAGTGTTTTCATCCAGATTTTTGATTGACAAAAGAAAAATCAAAGCCAAAAATGAATTTTTCAAATACAAATGTGAAAACAAGATATACAATGAAATAAAGAGAGAATGATGTGATACCATTTGGAACTTCCTTCACTCCAATACCAAAAAATCAAGGTAACTCATCTCCTAGTTCATGCAAACCCTTGACTTCAAACACATGTTGTTATGAAACCATAGGTATCCATGAACTAGCAGCAGAGGCATACCATCATATCTTTTCATAATTGGAATGAAAGAAGTTTCAAATTGGGTTTGATACCCTATTTCTAACATAACTAAGACATTACTTTGATACATAACAAAGAGAGAAGGATTGTAATGCAATATCCATGTCTAAGAACCTCACGTTTATATAGGCTGGGAAATGGTTGATGAAGTGGACAATTAAAATTGATGAATTGAATATGAAAGAAAATATCAATGACATGGGTGACACGTATATGGTATTAATTAAAAATATTTTGATGCGATTATTACATTTACAGACATGGATTAATATTGGTACTAATATAAAGGTAATAGTAAGTGGGGCACCACATTATTCAATTATTAATCTAAGAAAAATGTTACTTTAACAACTACATAGTTAAATACACCAAATGTTACTTTAACAACTATATAGTCAAATATATCAGTCTACAATCTTTTAAAAAAAAAATCTCCTAACATGAATTCACATTTCAGCAAAACATTATTTATCTTTCAACTCTTAGCGATTGTAATATACATGTCATAACTTCATTCTAAATAGAATTGTATGGCCCTTTACTTTTTGATTCGTTGACTTTTTACACTTTACCACATTTGATTTTCTACCTCCAAATCTTACATTGAATCTACTATTATATATTCTTACAAAGTTTCTTAATAAATTAACAATTAACATTGACATCAATTCCACTTGCGATTGTATATTAATTATTGCGATTGTATATTAATTATTTCATGGATAATATTTCAACTTCATATCTAATGTTTTGTTGGAATTATTACATTAAAAATATTTTTTTTTATGTACATTCTTTTGAGTCACTTGATTAGGTTACTAGTTTGAGTTTCAAAAATAAAGTTTATATTTAATTAATTCAAACATAATTGGTAACCATATATAAATATTATTACTATATTAAAGACATTTATAGTATTTTAATAAATATTAAATTCTGATTCATTAATTTTAAAAATATTAAATGTACATCTCTTTTATAAATAAACAAACTGTCATGAAATAAAATAGATGATTTTATAACTTTTTTAAAGGAATTAACATCAATATTCTAAATATTAAATGTTTCATTTATATTTTTGTTACGTGAACTCCAAGCTCCTCTCCTCTCACTTTTTTTCTCTCTTCTATCTTCACTTTCTCTCCTATGATTCATTGATTTCCAAATCCAATCATAACCCGGAGTAGTTGAGGAGTCATACTACATTTCTAGCCGATCAGATTTTCAAAAAGAGTAAGTTCATTTTTACCCTAAAGATCCTTTATTCTATGTTTTTCCTTAAAATTTAGTTATCAATCTTGATGGGGACAACTGAGAAAAATGTTTCTCTTAACTTGTTCTATCATATGCTAAATTTTAGTGATGTTTGAATAACTTGTTCTAGGTCTCTAGATTGTAGAGTGGTTCCCCTGCTTGAACACGAATATACTCGGGATAAGAAATTACTGGTAAGAGAAGTTATCTATATTTTTTTAATAGAATCTTAGATAGTTAATTTAGATAATAAGTTAATCTATTAAATTTATATATATATATATAATTGATTTGAGAATTCTTAAATGATGTATGTATGAGTTATTGATATGCATTGTATGTGAATGATATGTGTTGTATGTGATTGAAAAAAGCTTGCATAAAATTGATGTCATACATTCGGGATAATGTATGAGATATTGTGTTTTGGTACATTAAGTATGAAAAACCTACAAACAGGGATCCTCTTGCTTTACTGGTGAACTAAGTCACATAGACTAAGGTATCAGTTGGTGAGAAGCTTAAAAGGGTGTTCATACACACTGTGACCGCTTGTAGTTACACGGTATGGATGTTTGGACTTATCCTAATCCGATTGGAGTTGATTAGATGTTAGTTTCTGGTGCATACTTCATGAGTCTTCCAGAAGATAATAAATCTATATGTTATCACTTATTGAAATGAAATAAATAAATACAAAAAAAAAATACTGGAGATTGAAAGGAAAACAAGGTACCACGAGACCAATGGATTTATGTGGCCACAATTTCATTAACGAGTCTTCTGGAAGACAATAGATTCATATGCAATCACTATGATTGGCCTGAAATCAAATGTACCGATGATTGCAAGGAAATCAGGCTACTGTGAGGCAAATGAATTTATGTCAAGTCAGTGTGATTGAAATGAAATCAAAGTATTATGGATTGAAAGGAAAACAAATTATTGTGATTGATATTTGAATTTTGTATGACTGTGTTTAAGTAAGAAGAAAACTAAATTAATTATGAATTAATAATCAAATTAGTTATTTTATTTCTATTTTCGTATGTCATAATAGCTTTGCCTTCTATGTTTTTGTTTGTTTATGAACTGCGATAATTGTACTATAGATGATTGTACTATGTTTATGAGCAAATATATAGCCAGATGTAGGAGCGAGATTTGAAAATAAATATAGAAATGATTATTTTTTTTATTTTCTTCTTTTATTAATAGATAAATTATGTAAAGTGAATTAATAAAGTTTATATATGGTTTTATGATATTCTGAGGAGTGTTACGGACAATGTTTTAAATATTAATCTTTAAGAATTTAATTCAATAAAAATATATTTTAATATATGTAGATTACTTCGAGACTTACATAATATTGGAAACGTTAATGTTCAAATCAATCATGTCGCTCACACTCGTAATCATCTCGACTTGATATTAAAAATTATCATGCATGAGATTATAGAAATAAAGAAAAAGAAATAAGAAATGAGTAAAACAATCTATTTGATTTGAAAGAAATGAGTAAAAAGAAAAAAAATCTAATAATAATTTTATTTTTATTTAATATTATTTTAATTACTTATTATTATCACTTCTTTAACTTAGTTGTTTTTTTCTGTAATATTTAAAAAAAATATTTAATAATAAATCATAGTTTAGAAAATATCAGAGTTTATCACAATATGACCTAGTTAGAATTTTTTTTTCTGAAATTTTGCATTTGTAAGAGGTTGTTCTCGAACGCATGTTGAGGGTTCAATTCTTGTCTCTAATTTTGATTTCTTGGTTAGTTCATATTATTCTAAATAATCTATTGGGTGCATGATTCAAGAGGTAAAAGAGAAGCATCCCATAAGTAGACACATGCATATAAGTGTGGTATTGAATACATTAGTAGACACATGCATACAAGTGGGGTAGTGAATACATCAGTAGACACATGGATACAAGTGGAGTACTGAATACAATTGGAGTAACACATATTTGACTTAGTCTAGTCTTGTGTGAGAATTGAAGGTTAATAATAATTAAATAACATGTGAAAACTTTGTTGGTGGAAGAACTTGGGAGTCACATGCTTTATAACATCTATTATATTTTCTAGCTAAACAAACACAAATCCCCCATTATTTTACTTTTTTTTATTGCCAATTTTTGTTGCTTCCACGTTTGTTTTGAATTTTGTTTATGTTTGATTCACTAGGAGCAACCTCAAACATATTCGTTGATTTGATTTTCATTTGTGTTTATGTGCTTGGTTGGTTCCCCTTCAAGCCATCATGGACCTTTACATCTACAACGTGCATCAGGATGTTGATTCAAAAAAGAACAATATGTTCAATATTTCATCTGGTTGGAATATGGGCTCTCTCATCCACTGTTGATCCATGTATAGCCACCCCTTACAAGTCAGAGAAGAAGTTGCAACAACCTACAAAACATAACACAAGAAACCAGCAACGGACACCGAGAGTACATGCCAAAAATAGATCCAACACATGATTATATAACCCATTGTTATTCCTAACTCAAACCTGTAAGACACACAATAGGATCTAAGTAATAGTCAGACTAAGAAAAAGATGATTTAGAATAAAAGTTCCTTACCCAAACCCCCACAAATCTTTGTGTTGTGCAGAAAATTTATTGAGCATTAAGTCAGGACATCCAAAATTGAATGCAATTTCGTTTCTTTGTTTCCATAAAAACCATATCAAGCACACCCAAAAAGAAAACTTTTTTTTCTCTATGATATACAAGGATTAATTTAGCATCACATTGGAGTGTTTTCAACCAGATTTTGGATTGACAAAAGAAAAATCAAAAGCCAAAAATGATTTTTTCAAACACAAATGTGAAAACAAGATATACAATGAAATAAAGAGAGAATGATGTGATACCATTTGGAACTTCCTTCACAACAATACCAAAAAATCAAGGTAACTCATCTCCTAGTTCATGCAAACCCTTGACTTCAAACACATGTTGTTACGAAACCATAGGTATCCATGAACTAGCAGCAGAGGCATACCATCATATCTTTTCATAATTGGAGTGAAAGAAGCTCCAATTGGGTTTGATACCCTATTTCTAACCTAACTAAGACACTATTTTATGCATAACAAAGAGAGAAGGATTGTAATGCAATATCCATGTCTAAGAACCTCACGTTTATATAGGCTGGGAAATGGTTGATGAAGTGGACAATTAAAATTGATGAATTGAATATGAAAGAAAATCTCAATGACATGGGTGACACGTATATGGTATTAATTAAAAATCTTTTAATGTGATTATTACATTTATAGACATGAATTAATATTGGTACTAATGTAAAGGTAATAGTAAGTGGGGCACCACATTATTCAATTATTATTCTAAGAAAAATGTTACTTTAACAACTATATAGTTTAATACACCAAATGTTACTTTAACAACTATATAGTCAAATATATCAGTCTACAATCTTTTAAAAAAAAATTATCTCCTAACATGAACTCACCTTTTAGCAAAAAATTATTTTTCTTTCAACTTTTAGTGATTGTAATATACACATGTCATAACTTCATTCTAAATAGCATTATATGATCCTTTACTTTTTGATTTGTTGATTTTTTACACTTTACCACATTTGATTTTCTACCTCCAACTCTTACGTTGAATCTACTTATGTTCTTAAAAAGTTTCTTAATGAATTAACAATTAACCCTGACATCAACGCAACTTGCGATTGTAGATTAGTTATTTCATTGATAATATTTCAACTTCAAATTTAATGTGTTGTTATAATTATTACATTAAAAAAAAAAAATTCGTACATTCTTTTGAATCACTTGATGAGTTACTCGTTTGAACTTCAAAAATAATGGTTATATTTAATTAATTCAAACATAATTGGTAACCATATACAAATATTATTAATACATTAAAGACATTTATTGTATTTTCAAAAATATTAAATACTCGTTCATTAATTTAAAAAAATATTAAATGTACATCTCTTTTATGAGTAAAAAAAATGTCATGAAATAAATATTTATAACGGTTTTAAAGTAATTAGCATTAATAATTTTTGTATGTGAATCATAGGCCCCCATCCCCACCTTCTTTCTTTCTTTCTCTTTCTTTCTCTCTTCAATTTATCTTACATGATTCATTTATTTCCAAATCTAATCATACCTTGTAGTTGTTGAGGAGTCAGATTACACTTCTACCAGATTAGATTTTTTACATTAAAGATCTTTTATTCTTTATTTTTTCTTAGGATTTAGTCATCGATCTTGATGGGGACATTTGAGAAAAATGTTTCTCTCAACTTGTTTTGTCTTGTGCTGAATTTTAGTCATGTTTGGATAACTTGCTTTAGGTCTTTAAATTTTAGAGTGATTACCTTGCTTGAATAGGAATCTCCTTAGAATAAGAAAACAAATATTTTATTTTCTATTGATAATGTTAATATTTTTATTTAATATTTTTTAATTACTTGATTTTTATCATACTAATTAAAACGATAATTGGAAGAATTGTGAGTTGCTTCTTTGAATCAAAACGATAAACGAATTCTAAGTGAAAGAATTGGAGAATTAAATTTGCAATATCTCAAAAACATAATTGTAAGAAAATCTTCTAGTAAACCTGAAATTAAAATCACTTGTTAAAAACACAAAAAAGTAGACATTGTTCAAGTAAACCTTCTTCAAATATATCTCACAACAACACTAAGTTTAATTATAATGAATGTGCAAATATGGACTTAGTTTGAAAGCAAAATATTTGAAAGAGAAGCGAGAACGAGATCTAAAACTTAACGAGAAAGAAAATATTTTCTTAATAATTCGAAACGGATAAATGAAACATTTGATAACCTTAGGCTTATTATGAATTTGAATTTGTGCAAAGAAAAGAAGATTATAAAAAAGACGTTAGAGGAAGAACGTGGAGCGTTTTTTTCCTTATAGCGTCACAGCACACTCTAAACCTAGTTTTATTTCCTTTTTATATATTTTTTTTTGTTTAATCTTCGTCATGAAAGGCTAAACCTTTTGGGTTGATTCTCTTGTAATTCTCCATTGAGTTCCGAGACTCTGATCAATAAAAATTTTGTTTTTCAATTCTCTACAGCATTTTGTTCTAACCTTTTAATTTTTTTTTAAATCTAGTTTTTGTAAGAGGTTGTTCTCAAACGCATGTTTAGGGTTCAACTCTTTTCTCTAAATTTGATTTCTTGATTAGTTTACATTTTTCTAATTAATCTCTTGGGTGCATGATTCAAAAGGTAAAAAATAAACATCTCATAAGTAGAGACATGCATACAAGTAGGGTATTGAATACATTAGTAGACACATGGATACAAGTGGGGTACTGAATACAATTGGAATAATACATGTTTGATTTAATTTAGCCTTTTGTGAGAATTGAAGGTTAATAATATTTAGATAACATGGAAAGACTTTATTGGTGGAAGAACTTAGGAGTCACCTATTTTTAGTTCATCTTACAACATCTATTCTATTTTCTTGCTAAACAAACACAAATCCCCCTTTACTTTACTTTTTTATTGTTAATTTTTGTTGCTTGCACATTTGCTTTGAATTTTGTTCAATGGAATCGTTATTAGATTTATTAGGAAACGATTGGGATCATCTATCAACTTCTATATTATCATTTTTTTTTGTCTATGAATGTGATATTTGAGTTGAATAGATTAGTCTCTATTAATTTAGCTACCTGTTTTGTTTGTGAATATGTTTTCTAAAAGCAAATTAGAATTTTTCAAAGTTTTATAACTTTTTTATATTTTCCTAAAGAAGCATAAAGAAGTACAATAATAAAGGTAAGAGGAATAAATTTCTTTTATTGAAACTTATTTGGATATTGATTTGTGGTTAAGTTATTGAGTTGGAAATGAAAGTGTTAAGATGATTTGGAATTAAGATGGAGAAAATGAAAAATTATTAGATTTTGGAGGATTGTCATTTTAACTTTTGATTTTGACATGGTCGTTGATCAATTGTTTGTTTGAAGTAGTTATATATGCATGTTTGTAAAGAGGTTATAATGTATATATTAATTAAAGTGAGTTGAAATTAATTTTATCCAATGATATTTGAATTGTGAATCACTTGTCATTTATTTTTTAATCGTGAATTGAATTATTATGAATTGCAAGATAAATAAATTATATGATAAATTTAAGAAAAATAAGTGAAGGAGGAAAAAATATTAGAAATATCATATATAAAAATAAAGTTAACTAGTTAAGTATTCAACTTGTAAAACTAAAACATGATGATAAAAGACAACAATTTTCTATATCTAAATATTACATTTTAATACTATATTCTCTTTAGTAATCTTTGAGATTAATGCACTGCTTTCATCTTCTTCCAATAATTGACCTTTCCTTATTGCTCATCTGCATCATCTTCCTCCACTTCTCTAACCATATCCTCAATTTCACTTTCACCTGTTGTAATGGTAGATTTTATCTTTTTATGAATATTGATAGTTTAATTTATTGGACCTATTAAAAAAAAAACATTACAAGTATCGTAGCATTTATAATTAACTTAACTGCACAAGTTTTAATGTTTAAACAAATAATCATCTTCCCTTTTTTATTTGGAGTTTCCAATTTAAGAGTAAAATATTTATTTATATTCATCCAGGAAATATTATTTGGTAGGTAAAGATCGAATCTTTCGATAATTCACTAATCACTTAATTCAATATCAGATAAACATATAGGATCATAAGTAATCTCTTTCTCCTCTTTAATAGTTTAACTCATCTCAAGTTGAATACTAAACTTAATAAAGACAAAAGCATTTAATATTTGTTGTTCTAAGCCATTTGTTCCTTTAATATGATCCAATTTATTTTGCACCTAGTAGCACTACAATTGAAACTCAAACCCCTCATTGCTAGATTTTATAACTCTTTATCCTCATTGCACAAGGAGACCAAACTAATTTTGTTTATCCTCTAATATCTTTTTTGCTCGTCACAAAATAAGAAGCATCATCGGCTTACAGGATTCTAAGAGGTGTGAATGAGGGGGACTGGGCGAGGATGTTTAAATTGTTTTAGAGGATTAAGGCTATGCCTTTAGCTCTGGTTACTGCTTGGAGGGTGTTGGAAAATAACATCGCTACCAAGACTAATTTACACACACGCGGGGTTGCAGTCGAAAGTGTTTGTTGCTGCTTTTGTGGGGTAAGAGAGGAGGAGCTAAATCATATGTTTTTTTACTCTAGAGTAATTTGACTGGTGTGGAATCTTTGTCATGCGTGGTTAGGTATTTCGTCAGTTGTTCTTCTTCACGCTTACTCCCATTTTCTACAGTTCAGGGTGAGTAATGCTTCAGAGTCGGTCAATTTAGGGATGAGAAATATTTGGATTGCGGTGGTTAGTGAGATTTAAAGTCATAGGAATAAGATTATTTTTAAAGGTGGAGTTTTGGATTCTTCAGAGATCTTTTCTTTGGCTCAATTGAATGTTTGGTCTTGGATCACTTCTAAATTCCCTTTTACTTGTTTTAATTTTTCTGATTGGTGTCTTGATCCGTTGGTTTGTCTTTCTTCGCTTTAGTTTGTTAACTGTAGGAGTTTTTGGCAGGGTTATATTTAGAGTAGATGTCTGGAAGGTTTTATGTTGTTAGGTTGTTCTTGTTTTCTTTGTATATGGGTTGGATCACCCCTTAAGTGGTTCATATGTATATATTGTTTATTGTTGATCAAAAAAATCTATCACAACTTGCATAACATTATCCTCTCCAATTTCTTCTGTCACGGAATCTAATAGTTGAAACATTTGTTTGACATCTTTGATCACATTACCAGTAACAATAGATTTAAGAAAAGTATTCCACTTGAACTATTTACCAAAAGGTTGCTAAGAAATCTCTCTTCTCCACCTGAAAATACTTACTATTTTCTACACTTAATTTAAAATTCCTAACTAAAATATGATTTTCATTTTATATTTTTTTATTTCTTGAAAAATATTTTGAAAGAGAAACAAGAATTTTAGTTTTCTAAAATAAATTGAAGCGGCTTTTGAAAAAATGATTTTTTAATAGTAATTTGGGATTTGAGAATAGTAACTTAAGAAATGGACAATATATTCTAAATTGTTATTATTAAAAAATTATTTTCATTTTATATATTTTTTATTTCTTAAAGAAATCATGCTGAAAAATATTAAATACATCTTGATTAAATAAAAACTATCTTGATATAAATAGTCCATGGAAATCTGAAGGCAAAACCAAAAAATTAATTAAAATTCATCCATGAAAACAGAATTAAATTTCTTAGAAATAAAATTATCAAAGCAGAAAAATAAATGAAAAATTAGCACTCTATTTGTTTGATGAATTTAAATTTAGATGTGATATTAAATAAAGCCTTCTAAGCATGTGCGAATCACAGAAATGGAAAGAAGTTAAATTAGGCTCAGTTTGCTTCCAAAAGACGAATCTACACAAACGAATAGAAAGAAGTTAAGTTAGGCCCAGTTTGCTTCCAAAAGACGAATTTACACAAACGAAACAACATCAAGAAAGCACAAAAATCAAAAGATAATTAAAAACAGAAAACAAGGAATTAAAATTCCAGCTTCTTTCTTCACAACTATAAAAGGATTTATAAATCATGAATTTCCGTAATGAATTATGTAATTCATTATGAATATATTTTTTTATATATTTTACAGTTATTATACTAAATATATATTATATTTTTATATTATTAATTCATTAACATTTATATTTTAATGATAAATATAATTAATTATATAATATAAATAATTATTATTATTATTAAAATAATAAAAAATATTATAAATTTATGTAATGATGACTATAATAAAATAATTATAAATAATAAATAATATTAATAAAATTAAATAATAATAAAAATCATTAACTAATTATAAAATTATTATCTATTATTTAGTTAAAATTAATTTATAGTAACATAAGTAAATTCATTATTATATATATATGTTATTTTATAATCTTTTAAACTGTATTTAAACTTTTACTTACTTTTTCTTGTATTTACTTGATCCAAACAACTTGACCTCATTTCCTATTTAGCTTTGAAAAGATTACATGCTAGCAGGAAATGAGAATTTAAAACCTAAATAAAGAAAGGTGAGTGCTACGAACTGGAATAGAAGTTTACAACTAGAAACGATGTCAGTGTCTGATGGTGAGCTCAGCTCTAAGGTGGAGGACACCGTTGATAAAGTAAAGACTATCCTCAGCCATGAAGGATGTCCATGGTATAGCAAACAAGTTTCTGTACCCAACAGCCTTTCCCCCTGTGAACACATAGTTGCCTTTGTACTTGCTAACAAATTCCTCTGTTGGCCTAGACCTTGCAGCAAACTCATAGTCAACAGCAAAGCTCACTGAGCCCTTCTCCTGCATTCCCAAAAACAGCCCAAAGCAATGGAAAGAGCTTTGTTGATCCATGTTGCAATGTGCTGATAAGAAAAAACCTTGACCACCCAAATGGAATGCCTGAGAATAAACTCGGCCCGATGGGAATAGATTGGCGCACTCCTCCCGCTTCAGATCCAAGTACACCACACACTGCTGCCGGGGAAGTTCAAATTCTACCACCTTCACAGGGCGATATTTGTATGCCCTCTCCACAAAACGATGATTTGAAGATGCGGAGTCTTCCGCAGCCAGTGCCCGCTGACGGTGCGGAGCCTCAGCCTTGAAAAATAGGCCCTCCAGTACAAGTTTAGAAGCAACATCATGGTCGAAGTCAGAACAGGTCAAGACCTTCTTAAGCTTTCGACAGGTCATGTAAGGGAAGCGAATTAAACGAGCTAGACGGGAACCCAAGACTTCTCGCCTTTCTTCCAGTTTAGGGTACTGCAGTCGCGACCACTTCAGCACAAAATCATATACAGCATCTTCTGAGGCAACCTGGAGATCATCACTAGACAGTATTGCCTCTATTCCAGCTAGGGGCAAGGCCAAAACCTCTTCCTGGAACCTGGACGTAAACAAGATTCAGAAAAAAATATGATACTAAGACCTAAACGGTGAAAAATGGCAACCAAAGAAACAGGTGTTTTCTAAAGAATGGAATTTGTCATGGAATTCCATAATAGAGAAACCCTATCTAAAATATTTATAACCTATTAATAAAATGTTCAAAATGCCATTGTAAAAATTGCAGAATACAGATAGCTTTGAGAGAGACACTCATAACAGGCATTCAAATGCAGGATCAAACACACTAGAAGTTGATTCACTAAAAGTAGTAGCCATCCACCAAAAGTATTATACACAAGAGTACCAATTATTAGATGCAATGAACACACATATAGGAGTCTCTTCTATGAATATGAATTTTGTTTCCAACTCTTCCCAGTCTCCAACAATATGAGCAATTGAAAAAATTCAAACAAAGCACAAAATGTAGCCGCCACAACTGACAAATAAGATATTTTAGTACCATCACAAACAAGAGAGGCTGGATGATGAGGAGTATTATAGGCCATTCAATACAAGAAAAAAGACAGATCAAGGCAAAGAAACTCCATCCAATATATGTATTAGTTTGTAATGCTTGAGTGTCAGATAATATAACTGGAATTAAAATTCAAAAGGCAAACACTTACTTGGTTATATCCTTGTACCGACCAGCCAGATACTGCTTTGCAGCATCAGTCAATGGTTGGACTGCATCAGCCATTAAGACACTAGAAGGAAGCTCCAAATAAAGCAATGCAGAGTCAGGTGTCATAGGCATATTCCGCAATAACCGGCTACAGCATCTCATGCATGAAGCAACTTCAAATTTATCAGCAGCCATCAACACATCCAGTAAAGCAGGTGCTGTAGTAGTAGTATTCAAGGTGTTACTGTACATAAAATTCAGCAGCTCCATGAGAGCAGCTTCTTCTGCAACATGAAAAGAAGTATGGTAGTTGTAAACAAACATTTGAGGGAAAAGAAAAACAATTGTGCAAAGAATCTAAAAATCATATTCCTATGTTTATACCAGAAGCATTAATTCGGAGGGTGACATGTCTCTGCTCAGATTCTCTCATCCCATTTGAGAAAAGCTGCATAAAGTAAATAAACTGCTAAGAAAACTTAATTTTGGAAAAAATATTCAAAATGCATCCTATAATAAAGACAACGATATTCATCTACCTTATAGAAGAAAGGACTTTTTGCCGCCAGAATAGGAGAACTTATGTGCAGCGTTTTAACTCTTACAACTGCACCTGCAGAGCAGTCCATGCTCCAGTCTGAATCAATACTGTTGGTAGCTTCATCACCTACATTAATCCCACAAAACTCAAGCCTTCATAGAACAGAATTTATAACTTCATACTTAAAAAAAAGGAACCAAAAGATATCCATGTCTGTTTCCTCACACAAAGGGAGAATGTCATACTTTCTGGAAATTTTCTCTTTATTAAGTAAATCGCACTCATGTTTCAATCATATTATTCAATTAAACTGGAGCATTTCATTGGAAAAATGTAAGTTCTCAAAAACCTATACAACTGGGACATATTTGATTCTCTTCTCATTTTTTGGATTTAAAAACTGTTCGCTAAAACAATTTTAGACCACTCAGCAATCAATTTCTCATCCAGAATCATTTGAGTTTTAAAAACTATTCCCAAAACAAGTACGCCAAAACAACTAGGAGATTTGTGTTTCTTCTGTTTTCATCTTGTTTAAGCTCTCCCTCAATTCCACACTCTACGCTATGCCTTACATCACCCCCTCTACTGCCTGAACACTTCAAGTAGAATTTGAACATATTAATCAAAAACACTCTCCAAGCGTAATATTTTTAAGACATTCAATTCAAATACCAGAATTGGGTTCTTCAACCATTGCAACAGCATCCTCATCTTGGTTTTCACACTCATCCAAATCAGGCTGATTCCCGTTCAATATTTGCTCGTCTGGCACCGAAGCAATATCCACACCTGAATACAAAAGAGCATAGATATATATATTAAGCATACAATTTGAAAACACACGCTTCTACTCAAATAATATCCATCTAACACACTCTTTTTAGGCAAAAAAGACTTTCAAATTCATACAAAAAAACACAGCCAAATCGTTTCCAATTTTAACCCTACAATGGTCCTCTTTTTCTAATTTTGTATAAAACAACATGTTGTAAGTGCAATAGCAGGACCATTTCTACTTCTACCAGTGAAGAATTATAGAAACCCTAGAATTTTTTTTTTCAAACAAACAACAGAAACAGATACATAGAGGGAGTGACAGAGAGAGGGAGAGATTACCGTTATCCTTTTTTACATCCTCGCGGCGGCGCTTGCGGTGGCGCGCCCAGTCGGCAATGGTGGTGCAGCCATCAGTATCGGGTCGGGCATCAACCGGGTCAGGCATGATCTCGATCCGGAGAACCCTGTCGGAGAAGTTACTGTCGTTGAAAGCGAAGGCGAAATCGGCGTCGGAAGTAGAACCGCCGCGGGACCACTCGGACTCCATGGCCACGACCGGGTCAAACAGATCCGAATTCGAATCCTTCATGCGTCTAACGCAGAACCGAACCTAAGATAAGGTTGAAAGAAGAGAAAAGGAGAAAACGGTTTTCCTTTTGAAGGATTTATTAGGAAAAAAAGTAAAGGGGTGAGAGAAACGCAGAATAATAACATCAGAACCATGATCCCAAGATTTATACTTATGAACTTCTTCGCCAAAGTAGACTACGCTTTTTTTTTTTCACTCTCTTAATTTTTTATTTACTTAATTTTTATAAATATTTTAGTTCTTGGATTTTGTTGTCAAATTTCTTATATTTCTTTGTTGCTAAATATGAGATTATGTTAAGTAATTTACATTTATTGAGAAAGTTGCTTGAATTATATTAGAAACATTAAATTAGTTTAATTGTCTTTATATTTAATAAGAAAGTCGGTTAATTTAGTAAGAAATTTTTTATTGGTAAGAAAGTTTAATGTTTATTATATTTAATTTTGTCTCAATGTTATTAATAAATTGCTCAATTCGATCATTTAAAATCAATTTAATTTTGTATTTTTTATCTAAATTAATTTAACATCCTTAGCCTGGATTATAGACTCTTCATGTACGTATTTAATTTGAACTAAAGTCTTTAAACTCGTCATATACTATATATTGAAAATTACTTTTATGTTTTGTAAAATATCTTTTGTATTTATTTATTATTTACTAATAATGAAGATTTAATGTTTTTCATAAAACCATGAGTTAAAGTGATAAGCTTTTCAAGATAAAATAAAGGAAGACTTTATACATCTTGAAAACGTGACAAATATCGTCGCATTGAAGAATGACCAAAATATAAAAATCAACTTTTAAAAAATTACTAATGGTGACAATAAAAAGTTGTCATTATCTAAAAAAATATGTTTTTAAATACGTGCATTTAAAAATGATTTAAATTATAAAAAGGTTAATATTATTTAAATTTTAACAGTTTGTGGATAAGAAAATTTAAAGCATTGTAATATATTTATTTAATAATTATCTCCTCTTGAATTCTTTACTTTTTTTCTATTATACATTAATGTACTATCTTCACATATTATTTCCTACCTAAAAAAAAGTGTTACAGGTTAATATATGATAATTAAATCATTATTATATTATATCAATTATTAATTATTATTTTTAGAAATTAAAACTATGCACCGTGTATATATGTCATCAAATGTTAAAAGCATAAACGTTTTTCATATATTCTGCAAATATGCGCAAAAGTTGGAGATTAAGAAAATGTTAATAAAAAGAAAAACATTTAATTATGCCATAATTTTATAATTATTCTTCACGTTTTTAAGGTAGTTTTCTTTAAATAATTGATTTTATTATACATAATTTTCTTACAAGTTTACTCAATTATAATACTATTTTACTAACTTTCTCTGCCTATTGTTAAGACATTCTTCCACTAGTTAATTAGGTAATGAATATTCAACCCTGGTCAGAGAAGAGAAAAATGGTTTTAAAAAAAATTGAATGAAGAGGTCAATGGAGGAGGCTAATTATCTTTGAACAATAAGTAAATTCAAAATTTGGAAATTCTTATACCAGAAATTCATTGTTAGCCTGTGCTTCTAATTTTATGATAATCTTATATGTTTTTGTGTCATAATATTTTAATAATCCTCTTCAAATTCGATAAAAAAAAATATTTAACAGAAAAAGGTAAGCATAGAGATTTAGTGTGGATGTGGACACCGTGGTGTTTATTGCTTTATTTCTATATAGATGGTAAGATTATTTAACTTTTAAGGTTAATATGGATAAAATATGATAGAATAAAATAAAGATGTGATAATATAAAAATTTGCTATGTTATAATCATATTTAGTATTTGATGCACATAAGATAACAAATTAAATAATTAAATAGTATATTATAAATTATTTTTAAATGAAATTATTTTTTAATTTATATTTTTACAAATTATGGGAATTATAAAAAATATAATTTTAACTAAATTATATTTTATCTATATAAATACTCTCTATATTAAAAACTATATAATATTTTGAAAATATCTAAATAATTATTAGCATAAATTTAAATAAATAATATATAAATTTATTTTATGTATGTAGTTATTTTTTAAATTAGAAAAAAAATTATATAAGTTTTATAAAATTAATATTATGAGTGGACTATTTTTCTTTACAAACATTTAACTAAGAAGTTATTTTTTAATATTTTAACAATCAATATAAATATAATTTAATGGTGTGTAGGAGGAGAGAGGAGGAATAAAATCTGGTTGAACTTAATCCACCAATCTTTCACCATTAAAATTATAAAGGACCTATGATAAAAACTTAATAAATAAATAATTGTACGCAGGTTAAAAAACTAGTATTTGAACCGTTAGAATTTTTAAGATTTTATTTTCTAAATTTCTCTTTATTAATATAAGTTATTCTTCTTTATTCTTAAATTGAGTGTATATCCTTTTAAGCCCCATGATCTATCTAAGTGCATGAGATGGTTGAGGGTATTTTTTTAAAATAATTAAGATATTTTAATAAATAAAAATATATTTATTGATAATTTATAAATAATTTATAATATACAACATTAGTGTAAATTATATACAACATGAGTGTTATGTCTCCAATAAAAACACAACACTAATGCATATTATAAGTATATATTTTTAAATCCCATGACCTACCTAAGTGCATGCATGAGATTGTTGAGTGTATTTTTTTAAACATGACTTACCTAACTTAAAATATTTAAAATTTTAAGATATTTTAACAAAAAAAATATATTTATTGGTAATTTAGAAATAATTTATAATATACAACATTGTATAAATATTTTAATGATTATACTATAAATATAAATATAAATTCCTGCAAAATTAAAAATAGGGTGTTTGGATAATCATTAAGTATTGTGTTAGATCTTACTTAGGAGATATGGTTTGAGTAGAAATGTGTTACAAATCGTAAGTACAAATATTTATTGAATAAATCCTCATTCAAGTCTGAATATTGTAAGTGGTGGTTACTTTCACCACAAAATAGAAAAGATCAAAATAATCATGTTTCAAAGCTCATGAACATCCTAGATAGTGCATAATGATATTTGAGTGCTCGCATTGGTATATTTGAGCTTTCAATCATGATTTACAATCATCTCCTTTCAATTTCATATCAAAGCAAACTTAATATTGATCCATTAATTGAACACCCTAACACATTTCTAATAGTAGTTTGAGATTATTGAAAGTGTATAACTTGTAATACGAATGATTTTAATCTTAGTATGCCTTGGATTATATAGGTGTACCAACCCGTCCTCGGGCGTTGATCGAAGTCAACACTTGGTAGGACCCATTAGGGGCGCAATGAGGTAAAAAAGGGGGTCGACCAGGCCTCGGGCGTTGACCAACCTCGGGCGTTGACTGGGCTCGGACCAAGAAGTGCTCGTAGCTGGGTGGTGCCACCCCCCGATACCCATGGGTAGGAGTGACCGTGGAGGGGACGGCACGGTAGGGCGTGGAGGCCTCGGGCCTTGGTACCTCGAAGAGTGATAATAGGCGAGAAAGGTGGTTTCCAAGCCACACCCCCAGTACTAGCAGGGAGAGACCCAACTCACGGAGTATCTATGCATGAGGCGTGGGGACGCGATAGAACGCGCCACCGTCAGGGAACCACTGGGATAGAGACGACCCATGAGGGGGTCACGTCCGAGGGGGTAATCTGCATGCATGGCATGTGAGGAGGGCATAAACACTCTCAAGGTGAGTGACTAGAAGCTTGGGCGCATGAGTTGGCACCCACGTAGTCACCCCCCGCGGAGGATGCACTTCAATAAGGGAGACTTACACACTGGGATTTCCCTAAGTTGGGTTACAGTGTCATAAGGCCACCCACACAGAGTTACGCTTAAGTCAGAAGAAGACACGTCACAGAAGCACCGGAAAGGTATATAAGCTCTCGTTGTTAGCAGACTAAGGTACGTTTTTTCACACTTTACACACAAGTGATCTGAGAACAAGAGAGAGAATTCAGTTACGATTCAGTTACGCACTTCCTGAACACGATGTTTGTGGTGTTCTTGGTGTTCTGTTACGGAGGTGCAACGGTGTGTTCTGCCCTTACTGACTTGAGCGTCGGAGTACAAACGGTCGCGAGGGCACCCATTTGTCTCTCTGTTTCAGGTATTCACGACGACGAAGGGTGAAGATTGGAACGAAGACAAAGGAGTCATTGCTACGCACGAAGACAATCTAGTCAACCGGCAAGAACAATAGGCATAAAAAAAGAAATTGAATTTATTGATTCATCTTGGTATATGATTTAAATTAAATGTTATAAATGTAATATTTAAAGCATTTTTCTACTTTTAAGATTCTTTTATAAAAAAATTCAATCACATCTAACATTTAGGTTGTTAAAAGTCAATTTTTCCATAAAACACAAGTTAAAGAAAAAACCATGCATCTTAATTGCTATGAAGGAAAAAATAATAAAGATCAACCATTTTAACATTGGGTACGATATTGTATGCAATTATATGCAATTGTAGTTGTTTTTTTGATAAACTTCGATCCCACAACTCATAAAAAAAGAAGAAAAATTGAGTAGTGCTTTCGAAATCTGGACGAATATCAATCATTTTAACATATATTGATAATATATTATATGGATGAGACAACCGTCACTATAGTGATATATGAAACTTCTGATTCTATTTATTATAACATATATGATTTCTTATTTATGAGGGAGGCTTTCTCTTAGTTCAAAATGTAGGAAAAGACACTAGAGAAAATTTTCCCAAATTTTTTAGAAAAGGTAATTCTGAACTAATATACTTTAGATATGAGATATGATATACGAGTTAAAATAGGTATTTCGGCAACAATGACACTAGAGAAGAGTTTTGCTCGTTAGAAAGAAATTTGCTCTTCGGTGGGATAACACCGACATAATTGTGTGTTCGTGTTCATTATAGAGCGACACTATAGACATCACAATGTGAATAATTATAATGGTTCAAACACCCAACCCAATAGTCTTGACGCTTTAATAGCTAAATTAGACGCTCACTGTAACTTTTAATTTCAGCAAGATGACTTGAATAACTTGAATTACTTGAGTTGCTCTTGTTTCATTCTTCACCTTCAACCTCTTTATATAGTTTTCAAAAATTTTCATCTAATACTTGAATATGTTCATTTTGGATTTTGCAGTATCCTAATATCTTCATCTTTTTTTGTGCTAGACGCTTAAACCAAAAAGATTGGATTTGTAATATTTTCAATTTGTTTTTGTTTTGAAACTGTTTAAGAAACTAATTTGAATGTATTTACAATATGAATTAGTAAAAATAAATCATAACATAATCAGAAAATAACTTTATTCTAAATAACACATGATGCAAAAACAAAGTACTTATGATTTTCATTTATTTAAATCATTTCCTTTAAGAAAATATTATAGAGATATTCACAATATATTAAAATAATATTTTCAAGATTTATTTTTGAACAATTCTTATTAAGAAAAGATGGATTTTGAAGATATTAAAAAAATAGGGTGAATTGAGTATTTTATAAACCACGTAAATTTAATTATTTTCATTTTTGGATATAATATATCTTTGATTGAATGTGTTTCTAAAAGATATATGTATTCAAAAGATTTCGTTTAACCATTATGATAAAAAAAACTTGTTATTCGTTTAACACATTTATTAGATCGTCTAGCATAAATAACATTGTAAACCATCTAACATGAACAAAATTTGTAAAAGCTCAGTTGGTCTACTACATACTGTAGTTGTTCAAAACACTATTAAATCATTATAAACACAAGTAAAATATTCAATCTGAATTATTAACAAGTTTTATCATAGCATCTATCACGAACACATGTTATAGACTCTCAAAGGATCTACTAAGTACTATACTTAGAGAAACATTGTTTAGATCATTCAAGATACAAGAAAAAATTATAGTTAGTTTTGTTATCTTCAAAACATAAGATAATAAACTTCACAAAAGATTTTCTAGTCATCAAATTGTCTAATGGTCATAGGAGCTTGACAAATCATCTAGGTCTTTACACCTGTTTTTGTATATCTCTAAAATCTATATTTTCCTAATTTCAAATTAAATCTTGCAAATATCTTTTTAATATATTTCTAAATATTTTTAAATATAAACAATTTAAAAATCTCAAGTAATTTATTTCGGTATCATGTGTTATCTAAAATGAAAAGATTTTTTAATTATGTTTTAATTTGTTTTTATTAACCTATATTGCAAATAACTGAATTAGTTTCATAAATACATTTGAAGAAAAACAAATTAAAAGATTACAAATCCAAACTTTTTTTGTTTCGAGCGTCTATCACCAAAAGATAAAGATATTGCAAAATCCAAACTTAATCAATTCAAGTATCAAATGATAATTTTTAAAAACTATATAAAGAGATTGAAGGTAAAGAACAAAAGAAAGAAAAGTAACGCAATTCAAGGGATTTTGCTGAAAATACAAGAGCCACTATGAATGTCTAATCAAGTTGATAGAGCATCTAGTCTTTGAGTTAAGTGTTAAACCATTGTAATTCTTCACATTGTGAAGTTATACTCTTGTGAGCTTTCGGTCCCTTTGAGAGTGTTTTTTTTTTTTCCAATATGTTGACACCCTCGACACATGACACACATTTGACGCTGCAGATGTGACAATGACGTGACATAGTGAGATTGTGCGCGAATGAGCAGTAGGGTAAAAAATAATATATTACATCGGTTCTTAGAAACAACCGGTGTAATATATATTTTTTACTCAGAATGGCTCATATTACATCGGTTAAGTCATCCAACCGATGTAATATATGATCCATATTAAAAAAAATTGATTTTTTTTTCATAAAGAGTGGGTGGATCATAAACGTCACATAGGTAACCACTTACAGACACATGGGTAACCAGTTTTGCGTGTGGCAGTATATGTGGAGAAACCTACATCGGTTAAGCCATCTAACCGATGTAATATATGATTTTTACATCGGTTAAACCATCTAACTGATGTAATATATGTTTTTTATTAAAAAAAATTGATTTTTTTCTTCAGGAAGAGTGAGTGACCATAAACGTCACATAGGTAACCACTTACAAACACATGGGTAACCAGTTTTGTGTGGTGCCAGTATATGTGGAGAAACCTACATCGGTTAAGCCATCTAACCGATGTAATATATGATTTTTACATCGGTTAAGTCATCTAACTGATGTAATATATGGTTTTTATTTAAAAAATGATTTCTTTTTTCATGAAAAATGGGTGACCATAAACGTCACATAGGTAATCACTTATAGACACACGGGTAACCAATTTTGCGTGTCCCAGTATATGTGGAGGAACCTATGGCTGGGTAGTTATGGTAGGGTTATTACACTGATTAAGTCATCTGACCGATGTAATATATGGTTCTTATTAAAAAAAATTGAACTTTTTTTCATGAAGAGTGGGTGACCATAAACATCACATAAGTAACCACTTACACACACGGGTAACCAATTTTGCGTGCGTCACATAAGTAACCACTTACAGACACACGGGTAACCAGTTTTGCGTGTGCTACAGATCATATATTATAATATAGAGCCAGTGTCACATCCTCACCAAATGTCACGTCTGCAGCGTCAATTAATGTCACACAAGCGGTGTCAAGTCTGTGTTAGTGACAGAGGGTGTTAATAAAACATTTTTTTTGTTTTCTTGAGAGTTCTTAATCTTAGGGTGACGTTAAAAAGGTATAACCTAGAGAAATTTGAATACTCATTGTATCCTGAAGAGATTCGAAGTCTATCATAGTCAAATTCTTTGGGGGCTATTATGGTATTGTTATCAGGCTCTTGTTAAACCACCCACTAATATCAAATCTCACACTTGAGATGTTCATTCCTCGACATGAGGGGTATGTTGGAGATCTCACATCAACTAATAATAAGGTTGAATTATAATATATAAGTGAGGTGCAATCCTCATTTTACAAATTGGTTTTGTAAGATTACAACTCACTTACGAAGATGCACTCATACATATAAATTATACATCGATCCACATATTAAGGATTATTCAAAGAATACCTATAAACAACACTTTAAAAAACCCATATGGTAATATTATCTCTGTCTAACATTTTTTCAAATAAAAAGAAACTGAATTTGATATCTAGATGTAATAGATTTAATGTTACATACATTATGTACATATGTAAATTTATCCTTCATTGAAAAATACAACCTTATTTACACATAGTGATAAAACCTTTATTTAATGTTAAAACATAATTTTGAAGAGTATATTAATTAGGTTTTGACCTAATGTAATAATACAATTTTGATAGTCCTGAAATATACTTTCCTTGTTAATTTAATCCATGACGTTATAATAAATCAAATTTAGTTCTTTGCGTTGATAATTGTTAATAATACGATTCCAAAAATTTGCTGTAATAAGTTTAATTTCAAAACATTAAGAAATCAGTCAACTTAGTCATGAAACTTTACAATTTAATTGGAAGAAAGCTAAAAGAATTAGCTGAAAGTCGATAGCATGGTGACTTAAACAAAGGATTTTCTTCCAAATAAATAAATTCATTCTATTAATATTTTAGAATATTTTAAATTAAATGTGAAATAAGTTTATATTTTTATTTAATAAATTTTTTTATGAAAAAAATATTTTTTACTCTTTATTTTGTGCTTATAATTTAACTGTTATACTGAAATTAGTTTCATATTCTCTTTTTTGGGTATAATTTAATTAATAAATATTAATCATAATTATCTTAATTAATTTAAATCAGATATCTTTATATTTTAATATTATAAAGGATAAAATTAAAAACAGATGTGTATATTAAAATATGTCTTAAAAAACTAGATGTGTATATTAAATATCTCTTTTTATATTGTTATAGATATTAGAATTATTTGAAATAAATTTTAATTAATAAAAAATTTAATTAACTTCGAACTTACTTATAAATTTAAGTAACTTTAATTAAGTTTTTATTAATTTTTTATACTGAATACTCAAAATTTTATATTTATTAACTTTAATTTATTCATTAGATGACTGTTTCAATATCTTACTTAATGACCACATGTTAATAAATGTGATTAATATAAAATTATATTATAACTATTGTAAAGAAAATAATTAACTTTTATTTCTTTTACTGAAAATCATATTTTTAATTAAAATAATAAAAATTAATTTTGTTTTAGATATGTAAAACTATGAAAAAATCATATTTCTTGAAGAAGAGTAAGATAAACGTTATGAAAAAAAATTGAACAAAAAATATTTAATTAAAAATATAAATTTTTTAAATACTAAATATACATAAAAATTTGTTAGAAATAATCAAATTTATAAAAAACTTAAAACTAAATTAAATCTATATAAAATTTACAGTTGATTTTAGAAAATCAGTATTAATAACTTTAAAAAATCGATAAATTAAAAAAATACAAGAAATTTAGTTTTATTCTATTTATTTATGAAATATTTAGTTTTTAAAATCTAATTCAGTTTAATTATTATTTTCAGTTAATTCAATTTTTTTTTTGACAGCCTGATAAAAAGTAAAAAGACACTTTGGTTTAATTAGAATAAATTTTGAGAGAGAAAAGAAAAAGAAAACAATTTTACCTTAGTGATGAAGTTCAGAAATGTATGCAGTATATGGGGGTCATGGTTTTTGCTCCTTCTTCTTCTTATTATTCTGAGTTCTTTCTCTGTCAAACACACTCATCTCTCTCTAAACCCTTCAAAACCATAACCTATTATCCATTTTTCGACCTTATCATAACTTCGATTCTTCCATAGACGCATGAAAGATTCGAATTCGGATCTATTTGACCCGGTTGTGGCCATGGAATCCGACTGGTCTCACGCTGGTTCCACTACCGACGCCGATTTCGCCTTCGCCTTCAATGACAGCAATTTCTCCGACAGGGTTCTTCGGATCGAGATCATGGCTGACCCTGCCGACGCCGGACCGGATTCGGACGGCTGCGCCACCATTGCCGATTGGGCGCGCCACCGCAAGCGTCGCCGTGAGGATATCAGAAAGGATACAGGTCCTCTCTCTCCCACTCCCTCTGTTTCTGTCGTTTTTATGGGAAAAGTAATTTCTAGGGTTTCTAGAATTATTCACTGGTAGAAGTGGAAATGGTTCTGATTTGAACTTACAACGTGTTTTTTACAAAATTAGAAAAAAAGGGCCATTGAAGTGTTGAAATTGGAAATACAGATTGAGTGTGTTATTTTGTATAAACTTGATAGTTCTTTTTTTTTCTTGAAAGGGAATGCTAGATATTGATTGCGTAGAAGCGTGTGTTTTCTCATTGTATGGCTAATATAGATATTTATTCTCTTTTGGGTTCAGGCACGGATCCTGCTGCGATGCCAGACGAGCAAGTTTTGAACGGGAATCAACCTGATGTAGATGAGCGTGAAAACCAAGATGAGGAAGCCGTTGCAATGGTTGAAGAACCTCATTCTGGTATTTGAATTGAGTCTTGTACATGTAGTGTTGCTTGATTAGTATTTTAAATGACTGTTCCTTGTTTTCAAAACGTAATTAAATAATGTTGTCCGGACAGTTGATGGAGGGTAGTGTAAGGCGAGAGTGGAGTGTGGAATTGAGGTAGAGCTCAAACAAGATCAAATCAGAAGAAGATGAGAAAATATAACCTTGCTGTTTTTGTTTATTGGTTTTTTAAAGTAATTATTTTGGAAATCATTTTCAAAAAAATTGGATGAGAAATGAACTGCTGAATAGGAAAATTGTTTTTATATGAGAAGGGAATGAAACATGCCCCTAGTTTCCCAATTATGTAGTCTTTTTAAGACTACATTTTTGCAATGAAAAATGCTCTAATTTAACTGTAAATGGATAATATTATTTAAACACGAGTGTGATTTTTAGAGAAGTTTATTTGTTATCAGAAAATATGACCTTCCCCTTGCTTTTAAACAAGGAACGGATATAGATATCTTTTGGTTCCTTTCTGTTTTAGTATGAAGTTATCATTTCTGCTCTATGAATACTCATGAGTCTGGTGTGGTTAATGCAGGTGATGAAGCTACAAATAGTCATGATTCAGACTGGAGCATGGACCGCACTGCAGGTGCCGTTGTTAGAGTTAAAACACTGCACATAAGTTCTCCTATATTGGCTGCTAAAAGTCCCTTCTTCTATAAGGTAGATGAAGATCTTTCTTCTTTACCGGGTACATTTTGAATTGTTTTACCAAAAATGTATTTGCTTAGTAGTATTTATTTACTTTATGCAGCTTTTCTCAAATGGGATGAGGGAGTCTGAGCAGAGACATGTCTCCCTCAGAATTAATGCCTCAGGTATAGGAATGTACTTTTTAGATTCTTTTTACAAATTTGCTTCTTTTACCTCAAATAGTTACCTTAGAAATGACTTACTTCTTTGTATGTTGCAGAAGAAGCTGCTCTCATGGAGCTTCTCAACTTTATGTACAGTAATACCTTGACCACTACTACAGCACCTGCTTTGCTGGATGTGTTGATGGCTGCTGACAAATTTGAAGTTGCTTCGTGCATGAGATTCTGTAGCCGGTTATTGCGGAACATGCCTATGACACCTGACTCTGCTTTGCTTTATCTGGAGCTTCCTTCTAGTGTTTTAATGGCTGATGCAGTCCAACCATTGACTGATGCTGCAAAGCAGTATCTGGCTGGTCGATACAAGGATATAACCAAGTAAGCGTTTCAGCTTTTTATTTTTATTTTTATTTTTCTCTCATCACATTATCTGATACTCAATGATTACAATCAAACCCTTGTCTAGCTCTGGTGTTTTACTTGTATCAAGTGGCGTTTAGTACTTCCTCTTCATTTTGCCTCTCTTGTTAGCTGCTGGTAGTAAAATTGATATCAGTTGTAGCTGCTTTACTGTATTTTGTTTTAATTTTTTTTATTTGTTGTTGGAAACTAGAAAGAGGCGGGGAAGAAAAAGTATGTTTTTGAAAGTGACTCCAATGTGTCTGCAATTGCATCTAATAATTGGTACCTTTTAGATAATACATCTGGTCTACTTTTGGTTAATCAACTTATGGTTTATTTAGGTCCTGATTTTGAATAACCTGTTATGCATGGCTCTCCTGAAGCTCTCAGTTGTATATTCTGCATTTTTAAATTGGACTTGATATTTCCCATTTCAGAGAAAAGTGTCCAAACAAGTTATTAATAGGTTATACATAATTTAGAGGCTTTTCTATTATAGAATTCCATGGCAAAATGTCTTTTGGAAAATACTTCTCCTGCTGTGGAATTATTTATTCTTAAATGAGTCCATTCTTTTGTAAAACACCTGTTTTTTTGTTGCTATTTTTCATTGTTTTCGTCTGAATTTATGAATGCTAATAAATCTTGTACATGATCAGGTTCCAGGAAGAGGTTATGGGCTTGCCCCTTGCTGGAGTAGAGGCAATACTGTCTAGCGATGATCTCCAGGTTGCATCAGAAGATGCTGTATATGATTTTGTGTTAAGGTGGTCTCGACAGCAGTATCCTAAACTGGAAGAAAGGCGAGAAGTCTTGGGTGCCCATCTTGCTCGTTTAATTCGCTTCCCTTACATGACCTGCCGAAAGCTTAAGAAGGTATTAACCTGTTCTGACTTTGACCATGATGTTGCATCCAAGCTTGTACTGGAGGGCCTATTCTTCAAGGCTGAGGCTCCACACCGCCAGCGGGCACTGGCAGCAGAAGACTCTGCTTCTTCAAACCGTCGATTTGTGGAGAGGGCATATAAGTATCGCCCAGTGAAAGTGGTTGAATTTGAACTTCCCCGGCAGCAGTGTGTGGTGTACTTGGATTTGAAGCGTGAGGAATGCGCAAATCTGTTCCCATCTGGCCGGGTTTATTCTCAAGCATTCCATTTGGGTGGACAAGGTTTTTTCCTATCAGCCCATTGCAACATGGATCAACAAAGCTCTTTCCATTGCTTTGGGCTGTTCTTGGGAATGCAGGAGAAGGGCTCAGTGAGCTTTGCTGTTGACTATGAGTTTGCTGCAAGGTCTAGGCCAACAGAAGAATTCGTTAGCAAGTACAAAGGCAACTACATGTTCACAGGGGGAAAGGCCGTTGGTTATAGAAACTTATTTGCTATTCCATGGACCTCGTTTATGGCTGAGGATAGTCTTTACTTCATCAATGGTGTTCTCCACCTTAGAGCTGAGCTCACCATCAGGCACTGACCCCCATTTCTAGTTGTGAACATTTCTATTCCAATTGGTAGCCCTGACCTCTTTTTAGATCTCGAATTATCATTCCTGATAACATGTAATCTTTCAAAAGCTTAAATATACAGGCATGTGCACTAGGTGACTAGTGTTGCGTGTGATTGAGAAGATATCTAGGAGAAGAGAACTTGCCTTCCATTCCTGTTTGCAAAAAAAAAAATCAGTTTCTAAGTTATCCGAATTGAAATCATACCTTAACATAGTATGACTCGTGTTTTAGCTATTTGCACTCAATGCCTTTTATCAAGGAGTTGTACAAGAACAATATTTTACAATTTTTAGCAAATTAAAATACATTGAATTTAAACTATTTTTAATTAAAAAATATTTTATTTAGACAAGATAATTTATACTTATTAAATTTCATTTTTTTTTTGTTTGGGTAAAGAAGTTGAATTATTACTAAATATAAAAATAACAAATTAGAAAATCTCCATAAAATAATACTAGTGACTTTGATTAAAATATAATGTTTACACCGATAATGACAATAATTAATCTCTGCACACTTGTACTATAAAAATTTGCTTGATATGTATTGAAAAATATTCAAAGTCAATAAAACTTTAATAAATGTCAATTGACATGGGTAGATAAATAATTCAAGAATGTTAATAGGAAAATAATTTCTATGTGTTTACTTAAAAAAAAGACTTATATCGGCCAAAAAATAGTTTTATTAATGTTGAAGAAAACTTTGATTAATAGAAATAATACTGACATTAATACTAACTTGTGTTATTAAGGTTGGTCGAAAAACTTAGTTAAAAATATTTTAGTTGACATTACCAAAAAATTTATGTACGAGGTTGATAAGAGTTGAATCTTAACTACCATTATCCTTATGTGAAAAAAAAAACTCCACTAACATCATTCAAACAAATCATATGTTAAAAAAACTCCACCAACATCATTCAAACAAATAATATCAAGTTGACTACGTCGAAATCGTTTGAGCCAATGACATTCTTACTATATTTAAATTGATGATGAAATTTGAAATTTTTAGTCTTAATTAATCAAATTATTCTTCTAAATTTTCAAAACTTTAATTTTAAAAAAATATTCATATAAATAGAAGGTAGATATGTGTCATTATTAAAACTATAAAAAATATGAATGACTATTGAAAAATAAGAAGAAATGTAAATGTCATTTAGTAAACAAACATAAGAGATAAATGACTATTTTAAAACTTTCTCAGGAATGTGAATATCATTTAACATAAACTGAGTGAAAGTAAGCGTATTTTTTTTTAAAGAAATTACTCAATAAAATAATTCTGCACTGTTCAGCAATTAATTTGTCATTAAGTTTTAAAAATTGTTTTTGAAGTAAGTATATCTAAAATAAACCGAAATAGCAGAGGTTTTTTTTTTCTGCATTCTTGTTGAATTTCTGATTTCGATTATATGCATTTACATTTAGAAAACTAAAACATTTCTTAAATTTAATGTGACAAGCTCTATTTTACATTCGTGTATTTCTTCCAATAAGAGAAAGGAAAAGAGATATAAACACAAAATCTGAACATGAGAATATCTGTATGATGAGGGCATGCAGAAGCATGCCTTTGTAAAATTAAGCAATGAGTAATGTAGTAGCATGAGAATATTCTTCTTGTTGCTGGACAGGAATCCAATTCTAACTGTATTAAATATCACAAAGGATAAGAATTTGAAGTGAGGGTGTGTGGAATCCAATTCTTTATCAACTTAGGATCTAAATTTAGAAGTTTCAACATGTCATTGTAATATAGCAATCTATAATGTGATAATGTTACCAGACTCTATCTACAATTCACATTAAACCAGATATACTAGCAGAAATAAGGTGATTTTCCACCACACATGTCACTTTTCAGAGACTGTGTGGTATCCATTTTTCCACATATGATTTGGAAATTAGCTTATTTTTGGAATTTTCACATAAGAAGGGGACTAAAAAGCAAGTTGCAGATATAGGAAACATTCCCAGTGAGCAAATTTTGCTATAAAATAACATGTACTATAACCAAATTCAGCAGAAGAACACATAACAAACACAAATATGAACACTACTCTTGAAAGGGAAGAGAAAGGAGATGAGAGAAGAATGGAAGATTGTATCAAGTACAAACCTATAGCATTGCTCCTAAAATCACTCAAAATAAAATAGAAAAGAGATGACAGAAAAATCGTGTCCTTTGTAACATCATGGACTATAACAACTAATAACGGCTCTTTTCCAAGGACATTTTACTTGCACCATGAGTATATAAACTATTTAACTACAATTCAAAAATGTTATTTCTGAAATGTAGCTCATACATTCTAAAATTGTTCTCTTCTGTGACACAAACTTGCCATTAGTATGGTAATGTTGTAAACTACTTTGTGTTTGGTGTTATTGCTTCTGATCTCAATTCCCATCAATGAGAGAAATTCAGCATGGTGCAACGTAATATATTTGGATGATTTCTAATCAAGATTTTAAAGGGCAACACCGTTCAAGATGCAAATTGATCAAAGCGTACGAACGTTTAAGAAGAAAAGGAATGCCAATAAACATTACTCTTGAGGCAGAAATATTGTGTTGGACATATATTTATATTACAGTTGGGAATTTGTATATATTGTTTGTGAAGTAGTATCTTAGGAAGAAGTTTATTTTATTTTTTTCTATTTTTAAAATTTAATAAAACAATTTGTCTAAATATATTATAGAAGTATCAATAAGTTTGAATTAAAGTCAAAAATATGTAAGTTTAATAATGAACATAGTTAATTAAGTAATTACTTCTTTTACATAAATAGTCACACTCCGAGAACTAAAAGGATATATTTGTTATTCATCCTACTATAAGGTCCTTAAGTCTAACAATTTTTAAGTTTTTTTTTTCCATAAAACTATTGAGAAATGATCAAGTTTGACATCCACAAAATAGTTACTCGATCCTTTGTGTCATGTAACATCGAACCAAACTTGACAAAGATACTCATTATGTCCCTTTTTAAGGTAGGCTTTCTAATTTCTCTCAAGGAATTTAAGTCAATTAGTTTATGCAATGTCCTTTTCAAAGTCATTCAATGTGTTTATGACTCATCTACACTCACAATTTGGCCTCTCTATATGCCTTTTCCAATGAAGTTTCATGTTGAAGAGATTGTCTTCAAATAATTATTCGATTGTTCAAGAGATTGTTCACTATAAAAAAAGGGAAGAAAAAAGATCTAATGTTCTAAAGCAATTTTGAAAATATGTACGATCATGTAGATTAGAACTTTTAGTTGTCTAATAGATTGTTCACTACAAAAAAAAGGAAGAAAATGACCTAATGTTTAAGATCAACTTCGAAAACATGTATGACCAAGTGGACTAGAACTTTCAGTTGCCCAAGAAATTGTTTACTATAAAAAAGGAAAGAAAAATGACCTAATGTTCAAGATCAACTTCGAAAACATGCGTGACCAAGAGGATTAGAACTTCCTCAACCTCACCTTAAGTGACTTTGGTTTCCCTCGATTAACTTCTCTTATTATGAATTTCACCGAGGCCACATACCTAACCCTTAAATAGAAGAATGAAGAGGTATATAACTTCTACTTTAATATGGGTCTAAAGCAAGTTGGCCCCCTCTCCCATACCTTTTTTTTTGTGGTGTATGGAGAAGTTAGTGCTACATATCCATGAAAAAGTTTATTATGATGCTTGGAATCCACTTAGGGTTTGATTTTAAGGTCTTAACATTTTCCATCCATTCTTCTCAAATGAAGGTCTTCTATTGAAAAAAAAAACATTTATCTCCCAAACATGATTGCTAACACAAGTTCTGTAATAATTTTTCCAAACAATATTGTCTTTAAACATGTTCAAATCTAGAGTTATATCCTTCAAAAGCATCCTATATATCATCCATGACTAATCAAATCACAAATATTATTGAGTTTCTCCACACTCTTAACTTTAGGAAGTATCTAAGGTTCCCACTTCTTACTAGTAAAATCACTAAATGAGACTTCATGTCTATCCTAAAAAAGATAGGGGTCAAATGCATAATCTATTTTGTAAGGTAATTTTCCTATATTATATGATATATTTCATTGTTTAAAAATATTTTTAAATGTTATATAAGTATTATAATATGAAACATTGTTTAAGTACCTGAAAGTTAAGTTGTTTATGTAATAATAAATTAATTAAGATTGGATTGAGATTAAGACTAATTATATGAATTGTGTGAAAAATAGTTACTTATAATAATTTGACCTAATTTAAATATAATGTCAATATAAAAATTATGAAATCATTACATATAATTGCATAAACAACTTTAATTAATCATATTACGAAGTGGACTTTAAGCCTAACTCAACCCCATAAAACCTACCAACTCGTGCGTGGGACTATATATTATGGGTGGTCCGATAGCGGCCCGATAGCGGGTGGCACGATAGGCCCAACACAAACACTCGCTAGGATAGGCTCGAAATGGCTCTGATACCATAT
>Ga0123342_1002058_pt1 | contig 33753 bp, 20 predicted proteins | sample Turbeawhitnodule_FD_89960 | JGI IMG/M metagenome (GOLD analysis project Ga0123342, IMG submission 89960) | Root nodule microbial communities of legume samples collected from Mexico - Turtle bean Mexico white nodule | ecosystem: Host-associated > Plants > Roots > Nodule | place: Mexico: Nepantla... | reverse complement strand
TATTTTGTTTTTTTGTTTTTTTTTTTTTTCATGATTTTTCGTTTTTTTTTTCTTTTTCTTCTTGCATATCGGGTTGCAAAAGTCAGAACCCTTTTATTGTTGAAGTACATATGAGATTGGTCAATTTTAAAAGCTATATGTTTTAAATTTATATACCAAATTGTGTAATTCAGTACACTACACGATGCCAAATCCAATTTGTGCTTTCGAATTGACCAATCAGATATATAAAAAACAGATAAAGAATGAACTTATCTTCACTGCCTTGCTTCCTTCAACCTGCGCAAGCCTCATCTTCTCTCAAACTGAAAAATGAAAGCTTGGACAACAATAGAGAAGGGCAGGTGCCACGACTCTGGAGACATAATAAGGGTGCGCAGTTCACAACAATAACAAATAAAATGATGAAGTGTGAAATTAAGAGAAAAATAAGATTTTTTAAATTTTAAATAAGAATAAAATTGGAATTCACATAGGCAGGGGTGAACTTGTCAATTTATTTTTTTTGTCATAGGCCCATCCATGGCTAAGCTATGCAAGTTATTTAATCAGGAATGCATCGTGTTCTGTTGCTTTCATTGTAGCTTGCCAAAAGGAAAATGAGACCAAGTTTAAATAGTTTATCGCCCTTTGCACATGATACATTCACCTGCTTTTCCACATGTTTTTCCTCATGCATATCACAATAACTACCCTTTCTTTTTCTCCCTTCCCTTCTCTTAAGCCACTTATCGATACTTCACCACATCTTACTGATACATTAACATCATCTAAGTAAAAATTATACCTAATAAATTAATATTTTATTTTATTTTTTAATTAAAAATATTATTATATTATTATAAGGAGTTGTGAAGTGTGTATTTTTTACTATTTGGGGATGTGAACGAAAAGTTTTCCTATCACTTTTAACAGGAACGAACACCTTTAAATTTAGCTGGCATATAATTTTGTGAAAAATTTTCATTTCTCTTAAAAACAAAATATCTTCTCCCCTGTAATATCTAAGGCTGTTAATGTTCGTAGATATTTTATATCCAAAGAGACACATCTTCTTCACATGTACAGGAGCCTGGAACAGTTTTCAATCAAACAAGACTTCAAACCAATCGCATGTCATTAAAACATGTGCATAGGAGTGAGATTCTAAATTTAAACATTCTTAAAATCCATGTCTCTTAAGTTATCCAATTTCTAATTAGTTATTTAGAATTTTAAACAATTATAGCATATGATTTAAACAATTATAGCATATGAAGCTTCGACACTCTCTTAAGAGATGGTGTATCGGTGTCTGATACTTGTATCGGATACCGACACTCGTATGAGACCTGTAAGACATATATCCGTGAAGTGTCCAATTCAAAATGAATTTGTTAGATTTTTGACAATTCTAGTACAGTTCTAACACAGTTTTAAAAAGGAAAAAAACATTAATTTTCTAAAAATTTAAACTTCATTGTATAAATTATTATTATAATTATAAAAATAAGAAACAAATTTTTGTGAACCAGTCATGAAAAAAATCTTTCCGTTCTAAAAAATAATCTAAAACATACTTGTGCATATAAATCTTTATTGTCAATTTATATAATTCATAATTATATAATTTATAGATCCATATTCTCATATCCCACATTTTAGGTATCTCCGTATCGTATCATTATTCGTGCTAAGTGTCCGTGATACGTAGGCTATAGCTGCACTCAACACTCACTAACAATAGCAAGCACTTATAAATCAATACTAACTAATTGCTCACGTGTTTTAAAAAAATAATACAGATGTGAAAAAATAGCAGTTTTAGTAACACAAAATGGACTACTAAATGAAAGTTTTGTCGTTAGAACTAATAATTAGGAAAGAAACTAATGTGGAAAAGAATAAACAGAAAAAAAATGGAAAAATTTGTTTGGTTTCAAATCCAAGTTTAGTCCTTGTACTGTACAGCTTCACTTATAAAAGAACTTCATGCCAACTAAATTAGTCTCAGCTAAATTTGATCATAAGTAGGTTATGATAGAAATTACATAAAGTATTAATTTTATTTTTTAAAATTTAAAAGTCCATTTTTTTAATTATGAGACTGTTATTGAATTATTACATAATATAGGCATCACAATATCTGATTGATTAGTGGTTGGGAAGAAATAAAGTTATGGAGTGTTGAGGGTTATAGTTTGCAAAGAAAAGGAAGGGTTGAGGATTAAGAAGGAGAAAAAGAAAGAAAGAGAGAAATGAGGAAAAATAAAATAGTGGTAGAGATTGGAATTAGTGGGAAAGCATTATGGTGGTTAAGGAAAAAAGGAGTAATTAGAGAGTTGATTATGAGATAAAAAGAAGAAGGGTTTGTGGGAGCAAATAGGATATCGAAAAGTGTCCTAGGTTGGTTTGAGCGTCACCCCTGAACCACACCTACACTCATAAAAACAAAGTCAAAGAAGAAGGGGGACCCACGCCATGGGATATTCTAGCATCCAACGGAAGAGCGTGTTTGGAACACGGAAGAGGTGTGGCGCGTGAGGCTTTGGGGGTGTGGTATACAGCGTTTGACAACTTCAAAGCCACAAAACAAGACTATCCCCTAGAACAGAGCCACGTGTCTCGGTGTCGACCATGGATAGATGCACTCAAAAATATCTGAGAGAGAGAGTGGGTTTAATTTTAATATCTTTGTGGCGGCGGGGCCCACACCAAAATATCCAAATGCCCGCAGAGAGATAATAAATTGTGATATTTTGGATTTGGATGGAAACGGAAGGAGCGAAATAATAAGAGCCAAAAGAAAAAAAAAAAAAAAAAAGGATGAAAAAATATCCACCACCAGCACGAACCACGAGAACCCAATGGCTTTTTTGCTTTAGATCTTTGGTCGAAAATCAGATCTGTTTGATGACGTGGAGCATGTGGGCCACCGCCTCCAAGTGTCTAGATATTTTCGTAAACAAGGATATTTTCGCTGGCCGTTCGATCATAGGGCGGTTAATGTTTCTCTCTTGTCCCACGCCGTTCGATCAACTCGCTGTTAAACTTAACGGTGTCTCTCCGTCCACCATTGCTTCCACATATCGCCTTTTTCTTTGTTGCTTTTTTATGTATTTACCCACCAGAATTGGATACAAGATATGAGATTGTTGTTCTCTCTGTGTGCTTGGTGAAAGAGGTTTTGGTTCCGCCAAGATTCTGAATTCTGATGCTGTAGTGCCATTCCGGTACCTGGGTTCATTCGGTTGGAATATGGGGGAGACGGTGATGAGCGGAGAGAAGTCAGTGAGAATGGAGAAGGAAGAGAGTGCGAGTGCTAGCAAGGGTGAATTGAAGGGCTTGATGAGATGGGAGAAGTTTCTGCCTAGGATGATTTTGAGGGTGTTGTTGGTTGAAGCCGATGACTCCACAAGGCAGATTATAGCTGCGCTTCTCAGAAAATGCAGCTACAAAGGTTAGAAAACCTTCTTCTATCGCTTCTGTCTTTAATTTCACGAGGCTGATTTTCTTTTGGTTCTTCTTTTTCTCTCTTTTGTGAATTTGGGTTTGTGTTTGTTTTTTTTTAATATTTTTTCTTCTGCGGTTGTCTCGACCTGGATATGGGAACTTGCTTGCTTCTTTATGGTCAATATTATAATTTGCAATTTTTTTAAGTTTTACTGTTTGTTTTTCCTTTTGCATTTGGTTAGGTTCTGTTCTATCTCCTTTTCTGTGGCTTGCATGTTCAATGGTTTGCTGTGAAATAAGCATGTGAATTGGTTTGTTCTGCTTTCCCTCCCTGTCTCTGTTCTGTTTTTCAGGGATGAAACCGTAAATTTGATTGGTTGTAAACCTTGGGGGGTGGGGGTGGGGGTGCGGGCAGGAAGAAGAAGAGGGTATAGGAAATCGAAATCTTTGGAGTCTCAATATTAGAAAGGATTGACATATGATTTTTGGTAATATAAAGTTGGCAGCAGTCGGAAAGCTTATAAGGATTTAATACAGAAAAATAAGTTAGGGAGAGAAATGAAAATCTGTGTACACAAAAATGGGCCTTTTATTTCTTTTGCAACGTTTTAATATTTTTTTTCCTTTTTAAAAGAAATTATCTATTTTCTGACAGGTTATGTGATGGGGATCTGGGTTCAATGAAAGTCTAAGGAACTAATGGCTCCTTTCAACTTGCTTTAAGAGTCTTGGCAGTTTGGAAACTACAGGCTTACGTTATTCAATTATTTTCTTGCATGATATAATTATTTTAGTTGTCAATTTGCTTAAAGAATTTCTATTATGGACCTTCTCTTCTTGTTTAATGCTTTAATGTGAGAAAATTAAGTATTTGAAACTAATTACACACTCTTAGAACTTCAAAATAACTTTGTCCATCTGTTCTGAGCAGTGGCTGCTGTTTCTGATGGCTTGAAGGCGTGGGAATTACTCAAGGGAAGACCGGGGAGTGTTGATCTTATACTGACCGAAGTGGATTTGCCATCCATATCTGGCTATGCTCTTCTTACGTTGATTATGGAGCATGATATTTGCAAAAACATCCCTGTCATAAGTATGATATCACTGCTAAATATTTTAGCTGTTACTGAATTTTCTAACTTTGTTAACACCTGAAGTATTGATCTGAATTTCTTGATGTTTTTCCAGTGATGTCTTCCAAAGATTCAATTAGCACAGTATACAAATGCATGCTGAGAGGTGCTGCCGATTATCTTGTTAAGCCAATAAGGAAAAATGAACTGAGAAATTTGTGGCAACATGTTTGGAGAAGACAATCAGTAGGACTCCTATTCACTCATTTCAGTTCCTTTTTCCTTAAAAATGTCACATGTTATTGATAACTTATTGAAATTTTAATTTATTATATTTTCCCTGTCAGTCAGCCACTGGCACAAATGGTCCCCAAGATGAGAGTGTTGCACAGCAGAAGATTGAAGCCACTGCTGAAAATAATGCTGCTAGCAATCGTTCAAGTGGTGATGCTGCCTGCATTCAGATAAATATGGAATTAATTGAGAAAGGAAGTGATGCACAGGTTAGTTTTCCAAACCTAGAAGTTATTATTATTGCATTTATTTGAAGACATTTGTGCGAGGACGAAGAACAACACAATTACATACATTGGGTATGTCACCATACTCCAGGGGATGCAGATAGAACCATCTAATTATCAATATAACTTTTTTTGCTGCTTAATTCATTGCGAACGAGAATGTTTCTTAATAGGATGCTAGGATAATGTAATACTACACTCATTACAGTCTCCACCGTTGTCTCTTTTGCATTCCAAATGCTAATCAGCTTGGAAATTCAATCATATCTGTCTGAAATTTCCCAACAGTTATTTCTTAAGTAAATTGTCTTTTTAACTTCTTTGGAACACTACCAAAGCATATCACCCTTTGGTATGGCAACAGTCCTCCAAAATTTACATTTCCTTGGTGTACTTCAAATGCATTATATTTTCAACTAGATGTTTGTGTATTTCTATAAACCTCTTATAGTTTAAAGAAAAGATTGCTTTCAGTTTAGGTTGTCTGAATGAAGTTTTCATATAGGTTCTGTATGTTTGCTTTCTGTTGCAGAGCTCTTGTACTAAGCCTGACTTGGAAGCTGAGAGTGGCCCTGTGGATAACACGCTAGAATTTTCTCCAGCGAAATGTGGGGAAGAATATCCAAATGGAGCAGAGACACAAGAGGTTGAAACATGCATTCGTTTAGGACGGACATTGATGATGAATGACAGTCATGCTGGAGGTAAGTTTCTACCACTTTATTGCAAATCTTCTGTTATTTAGTTACTTGAAAGGGAAGAATGTCTAAAATTGAACCGAACTTGTATTTTTTTAGGATTAACTATGCAGAGAAATGGTGAGGCAAGCACAACTAATGACAAGGATGCTGATCCAGAGCATTTGGGGAATGCTAGCATCAGTGGTGAGGCTCATGACAATCACTATGTTCAAATTAACTCTTCCAGGGAAGCTATTGACTTGATAGGAGCATTTCATACTCATCCCAACTGCATGGTAAAGAGTCCCACAGTTGATTGCACGGGCAAAGTTGACCTTTCTCCTCAATTAGATCTTTCTCTGAGAAGATCTCGTCCCAGCAGCTTTGAGAATGAACTCACTGAAGAAAGGCACACCCTGATGCATTCTAATGCTTCAGCCTTCAAGCGGTAACTGCTATAATCTCTTGTTATCCTCATTTTAAATTGTGTTGAAGTTCCTTCTAGTTCTCTTTAACTGGTAGAAATCAGTTGGTTGCTATATGTCTGCACATCTTCCTTAATTAATTTAATATAAAGGAGTTCCAGGGATGAAAGGCCTTAAACAAACTAAAAGGTTGAGTTCAGTTTTATTAAAATTACCTGCTGAAATATATTAAAGGATGGTAATTATTGACTGATAATTTTGAGAAACTTATTTTAAAAAAGGGCTTAATTCTTGGAACTTCAGACCATTTTTGATAACTAAATTTTACATAGTTCGGGTTGTGTCTTCTTTAGGAGGGGGGAAGAAGTTAGTAAGTCTATGGATTTTGTCAATTGGCCTCGTAAAAATACGCTGCCCTGTTGAATTTCTATATGCTTACCATTGAAATTGATGCAGGTATACTAACAGGCAATTGCAAGTATTGACGCCTGCAGCGCTAATTAACTTCTCTGATCAACAAAGAGATCAGAGAGCAAATGGTAAGGAAAGCATCTCACACGTTGTTACTGGCTGCAACTCCGATAGTTCAACACCAGGTATGCAAAGATATATGGTGTCTCCAACTACAGTCCAATCAAAAGAGTCTGAACTTGCAACCTCACACTCTCAACAAGTGCATTCTCTCCCAATTCCAGTAAAGGGTGTAAGGTTCAATGATCTATGGACAGCCTATGGTTCTGTACATCCTTCAATGTTTCGTACACAGTCAGGTCCACCAACAATGCCAAGTCCAAGTTCAGTTGTGCTTCTTGAACCAAACTTTCAAAATGCTTTTCATCAGTCAAACATGAAAGAGAGTAGTTCGGAGCAGCTTTATGAATCTCTTGGTCCAAATGGAAACAGTTCCCAGAACCACATTGTGTACACACAGGAGCACAAAACAGAACATGCAGAGGTTCGAGGGCATATCTCTCCTACAACTGATCAAAGTGTGTCGAGTAGTTTCTGTAATGGAAACGCAAGCCATCTTAACAGCATCGGTTATGGAAGCAACTGTGGAAGTATAAGCAACGTTGATCAAGTTACCACTGTCAGGGTAGCTTCAGAGAGCAAGAATGAGGACCTCACAAACAATGCAAACTCCCATCGATCAATCCAAAGAGAAGCAGCACTAAACAAATTCCGGTTGAAAAGAAAAGAGAGATGCTATGAGAAAAAGGTTCACCACTACTATCTGTGTAACATTATTATAGGAAGACTACCATTGTTTAAGAAAGATGCTAACTTTCTCTTATACTTTTAAACAGGTTCGATATGAGAGCAGAAAGAAACTAGCAGAGCAGCGTCCCAGAGTGAAAGGACAGTTTGTTCGTCAAGTTCTTCCTGATGGTCTTGTTGCAGAACAAGATGGTAAAGAATATGATCATTCACAGATTTCTGACTTGCTGGAGAGGAGAGCATGAGTTCATAGTATATAGTTGCTTCAAAATTTTGTTTTCCTGAATCCTTAAATACCAGATTTCTGTACATGCTTTCTAAAACCATTTTTCTCATTTTCCTTCGTTGTAGATCGTGAATAATATACCCAATGTATTATTATATCATTGTAATTTTATAAAGTTTTATAGAGATATTTGTGCCACATTATTTATTTACTTTTAAGAAGTTGTTTCTTACAAGGACTCGCTACTGATTGATAACGTAAAGAATTCTTATATAATGTCATAACTTAATGATTTTTTTTTAATAATAACTACCCACCTCTTTTCTCGTAAAAATTTGGTTTACCTAAGGTGGTTGCAGGTTTAGCAAGCAAACTTTTCTAAAAGAGTGCATATGAAAGAGTTTGGAAAGTGATTCCCGTCCCACCACCACTACCCATATTCCATCCCCACAAAAGCAGAATTGAAAAATAGAAAAAGAAGTAAGATTGATTTCCATTGGAAGCTGCATGATATCAGGACGCCATCTACCTTTTTAATGGCTTTGCCATGTTATTTCGTAGTTTGTGACCAACTTTTCATTGTAGTTCAAAATAATGATTTACTTACATTTTAATAACATTTTCTTTCTTTTGCAACTGTTTATGTTATTGACTTATTTTGTCCACTAATATTAATTTTGTTTTTAAAAGAGATAAAATCAAATATTAAACTTTCTTATTAGTTTTGAATCTTTGTTTACAATTTTTATTTATTTTTCGAAGTCTCCAAATTGATAATAAAGGTTTAAAATTAGTTGCACAGGAGTTTATGTATAATGCATATTCATTCACGAGAAAGAAAAGTGTAACTTCTATAATTAGAGGGAAAGCGTAATTCAATCATATATTATTTTAAAGTAGGCATTTTTTAAGAAAAAATAAATTTAACAAAAAACCTGTTTGAAGAATTTTAAGACGAGTTCTTTTTTTGAAAGAACAAAACGTTTGATACTATTTTTTTTTCTCAAATCCTTTCTAATTTTCTTAAATAAATGTTACATCGTGATTTTTCTTTTCAAAAATTTTGTCCACACACTTTCAATGTATACAAAGAAGCAAAACAAAAAGCAGAGGTTAAAACAATTCCTCGTCACGTGCTAATATCAGAGTTGGGATCCTTATCACCTGAATTTTTGAATTGTGAAATTGAAAATTATAGAGTCGTGTTTGCGTTCAAGAATTGCAGGTAGCAATAGAGCATTTGTATTCTTTATTAAGTTTGTGGATAAAATTTAAGAAAAAAATGTATGCAGACAGAAACAGAATACATAGTTTAGAAATGGACAAATGGTAGTAGCCAAACATCAGGTGACCCTTTTGCATTCTGGAAATAATAGTGCCAAAGGTTGTCTAAAGTTTAAACAACTCACTCCCCCACCATACCCTTTCCTTGCTTCTACTTCCCAACAACCAAATTTGAAGATGATTCTTTTTTTATTTCAACAAATATTCAGCTATTCAAATAACCAACATAATCACTATTCTAGCAATTTATTTAGTTTCTATAGGCTTAAGTTCTCTAGTTTATGTTTTGAATTAAAAAAAAGTAATATAACTAGAAGTGTGGAACTTTTATTTTATCTCTGAAAACTAAGTAAAAAGTTTCCCCTTAAATAACCTGCACACAATGAGAGTCTTTAAGATCCATGAGCAAAGATATAAACAAAAGATGAGAAGCAAAGCTGAAAACAGGAAAAACACTTGATCATGGGTCATCAACTTCTCTTGATTGAAGTGATCAATACTCAATGATAACAGAAAAAGGAACTTTCAATAATGTCAATAAATCTAAGCAAAATATTGTATGACAAATAATATGAACATAATGGAGTTTTTATGTACCGGATTATTCAAGGGTTATCAATACAAAATTGAGTAACAACAAAGCTGATAAGAGGAGAAAGCACTAGGTTATGGGTCATAACTTCTCTTGATTGAAGGATCAATATTCAATAAAAACCAAAAAAAAGTTACTTTTAATGTCAAACGTCTCTGCTATGGCCTATCTAAACTTCTAACTAGAAGGGTCATATGTGGGCAAATGACCCAAAATTAAAGAAATGAAATGGTCCCCCATTACCATGTGTTGATATGCATGATGGAACTTCACTTGGTAATCCTTTACTTAACTACTATTATGATTATTATTTATTCGGTTAATCAACTGCTTAAAAGTTCATCAAGACTATTCATACCAATCTAACCATGAAACTGAGGGTTAGAAAATCATCAGAAGCACAAGTCTGAGCAATTTTCTGAATAACACATCACACTGTTTCCAATGGGCAGAAGCGAGAGGGCACGCCACTAGGCCATTTGTGCCATATCTCCAATCATGAAAAAAGGGCATTTAGTCTATTTCCTCTACGTCTCTTTTTACAAAAGAAGCTTTGCTTCTGCCTTTCTTTTATAATCACCCCATTATTGCTTAAAGAGCTATCACCTATAACCGTATCCTCTTCCCTTCAATCATCGTGCCACTATCATATTGTTTATACTATATATACTATCGTTTTAATTTGCAATTCCCAAAAATTATCTTTATCTGAGTTATCTTAAGGCAATAGGGCTTCCAATATATTTGCAGGAGGAACTCGGGCCCACTGAATTATGGTGTACCCTCTTCTTTGATTGCAGGTGGTAATAACCACTAGTGACGTGCACTTCATAGGGGCTACTTGGCTTGTGCTCTTTATCATGATATTGTTGCTTGTTCCTTAGTCTTCAAACTACATACATAACTTTTCAATGTCTAAGAAATGAAGCAGTATGCAAAGAACACATTAAAGATATTTCCTTTACTTGGAAGTTTTGATTGGTAATGTTCCCTAGAGAATTAGAACACTTTAAGTAAGGCCATTTTATCGAATGCTTGAGAGTTTTAAATATCAAAGTTCTTATGAATTACAGGAGGTTGGGTGTTCAATTCAGCTTGCACTTTTTCTCTGTGTTGCTTAAATTGCTCAAACAAAGTTTTGTCTGAAATAAGATCTTTTGAAAAAGCAAGCTACTGCAGACCCAATTGCGCCAAAAAGAACAGGTTGGATAGGGGACAGTTATTGCCACATATTTGGTTCTTAGCGTTGTGTGGCAGTCACAATCATCTCATTACAGAAAAGGGTGAAAACGACCATAGCGGTTTACGGCCTAAAGAAAAGAAGTAGAGGTACCATGAAAATAACCGTAAATACCTATTGCATTAACACAACTGGGTTACATTCTAGGCTTTCTACAGTGTATCTGTGTCAACTTTATGGTGCTCTTAACATTGGAACCATGAAAGTGCAAATTTTGTTTTCAGGGGAAAAGGCTAAAGCTCCCCCTGTACCTCTGAAACTTCGCTAGTATTTCTTTGCAAAAGATTTTGAAAAAATATGTAGTTTGGTAAGAAAAAGTGATGGAAATGATGCAGAGACATTCGGCTGAACCAAACTACACGTTCTAATAGTTCATTCTACGTGTCCCAACCAAGTGCATACATACCCAAGGACCCTTTTCCTCATCTTTCATGGGTTACAAAGTCTCTCTCAAATATTATAGTTTTAAAGGTGAAAGGATAACTTTAGAACACCAGACAAATTTGTTGTTTTTAATTGTTTTTTTAAGTGTATAAATTGCTTAAAAATCTTGTGAATAGGGTTGAAGAAAGTATGTACTTCTTTTAATGGTAATTATATTGGAGAAGGCAAAGTGAAAAAGTATGTTAGAATATGTGTTTTTTACTTTTTCCTAGTCTTACTTCCAAAGTAAATAGTAATCTATTCTGTGAATTGATGAACTGAAAGTAATCATACTTAAATAACATTGTTATTCTTTTAAAAAGAAGGTGAACAAGGGTATGTATACATGATTCAGAAGCCTAGAAAAGTTATGTAAATTTTCAGCAAACATAACAGCTGAATTTACCCATGCTAGTTAGAAGCGTATGCGTCTATGCCATGCCAGAATTTCCTTACAGTAATAATTTTCCAGAAGCTTTAAGGCTTTAATATCTGATAATAATAATAATAATAATTATTAAAGACTAATCACCACAAGGGAAATCCTAGTGCTACCAGTCAAAAGCATGCTAGCAGATAATAATTGTGGCTTTCTGCTCTCTTTATAAACCACAAGCCCCCCTCTTCCTTAACGTTGTAAGCATCCCTTCTTTCATCTTTCTCTCTCTCTCTCTCTCTCTCTCTCCCTCTTTCTCTCACAAATGTCTAAAATCACAATACCCTCTCCAAAACACTGTGCTGCCAAAGAAGGATTGAAAATTAAGAGCAACTACAAGAAGCTCTACTTCAGTTTATCAGCCTGTTTTACCTCAATCCTACTACTAATACTTCTTATTTGGCTCATCCTCCACCCTGCCAAGCCTCAATTCTCCCTCAAAGAAGTTGACATCTACCAGCTCAGTCTCTCAGGCCCCAACCTCAACTCCTCCATCCAACTCACCCTTCTCTCCAAGAACCCGAACCAGAAAGTTGGCATTTACTACGATGAGATTCAAGTCTATGCAACCTACAAGGCGCAGCAAATTACCGGTGACACCCCTGTGCCACCCTTCTACCAGGGCCAAGAGGAGAGTAATCTCATAACAGCCTCTCTGGTGGGAAACATTTTACCTGTGGCTCCCTCTCTTGGCTATGAACTGGGTCGTGATCAAATTGTTGGAAGACTAGTTTTGAATCTGAAAGCCAATGGAAAGCTTCGTTGGAAGGTGGGAACATGGGTCTCTGGACGTTACAGGTTCAATGTTAATTGTGTTGCTATGAATGCCTTTGGACCCTCTACTCCTGCTGGTCCTCTCACTTCCAAGCAAGGGACGCAGTGCTCTACCACAATTTAAAATTAGCACCATCTTGCTAACTTCAACATATAAATGATAATGATATAATCCAGTACTCATATCGAGGCGAGTTTTCAAGCTTTCTTGTTTGCAGATTTTGGTTGGCTTTGTATTGAAACGTGTTTTGCAGCCACTAAGTGATTTGTAAATAAAATATATGTTAATGATAGGACAAAAGGTTACACTTTGTGAGTGAAAATGAAAAGATATTATAGATGGTTCATCTTATCTCTTTAATTTGCCTTTTAGTTTCATCTTTCTCTCTTTTTTCCTCGCACTATCTATTTAAATTTGTTTTGCTCTGCCCGTGATGGTAAAAATAGAAGTGAAAATCAGTTGATCGTTGGATTTCATGGTATCTCACTAGTGGCTTTTGGAAGTGGATCCATGAGTAGATGCTGGGTCACCTTTGTTTCTTTGGTTTATTTTGTGGATGCGAAGGAGAAAAACTTTGATTGAAGAATCTGTAGATGTGATTCGGAGAAGAGAGAGTGAAAGAAAAGAGATAAAAATTGGTAGCTTTCGTTGGAGAATCACATAAGTGTCAATTCCTTGCCTTTAAGAATCATGTATGCTTTACTTTAATCAAACTTTTGGTAACTATGAATCAGCTTACATTTTTCTCTCTTTTTTGAACAAGAAGAGATGATACTGGCCATGCATGTCTCAGATGAATATACCAGGGAATGGTAACTCTGGGATTCATAGTTAAAAACTTAATTACTTTTTTACTTACTGCTTTTTTCTCACGCATTCATTGTCAAGAGCTACTCCTTCATCAATGCAACCACAACCATGGCAGCATTCTCGGAATTCTTAATTACATGCATATGCTGAAGCTGCCAGTTGAAAAACTTTTACTTATGATATATTTATTTAACTAAGTCAAAAGCTCTGAATGGTTGTTGTTAGGCATTTTATAAATATTTTAAAAAATTCACATGAAGAATCCACGTTTGATTAAAGTAATTTATATTTCTGCTGATTTTGTGTTCATCTTCTATAGGCTGTAGTATTTTGAGATACTTTTACAATCTGAAAAAAAATAGTATTATGAAATATGAAGGGAAGAATTCTTTGAACAATACGTTTTGCTATTGGAAGCTAATGGCTCACCAAACAGATGTGTAAAACGTAAACCTACAAAAGTTAAAGCAGCAAGTTTGGTAATTAGTTTAAGCTCACATGAGATTATCATAATACTTATAAAATCATAGTGGCTCAAATAATGTAAAGTCAGATAACTTTTTCAGGATTATAAAAGCCAAAAAGCTCTACCTACCGGTCCCTACAAATTGGAACTGATATTAACGTGAAAATGGCAAGAAAAAACAAAGGAACTTGACAATAGCAAACACTTCCACACCATTAACAAATTCCAGAGTCCAAAAGATGTATGCATATAAAGTAATTTCAACTGGTCTAACAAGGTTGATACAAAATATAGATGCCAGTCTTCAAAACGAGAACCCTCTTCCACATTGAGTAGAATTGTAGAAAGAAGCATTATGGCAAATACTTGTCCCACTTAGGATTTTGATAAACAAAGTCAGCCAACAAGGATACCAACCCCAACAGAAATTCTTTATAAAAAGTAACTTTAAAGCCCTCTACTTTCAGAAATTACAATGTCTTCAAGTAACATGGCTTAGACCATGAATATAACACAACTCATTACTCTGCTATTTGTTTGAGTGGAAAAAAGAAAGAAAATATATAATCATTCATACCTTTTCTCTTTTGTTTTTTCTTTTCTTTTCATCTAAATAGACCATTAGTGAATCAATGTTTTAAAGTTTTAGTTGTGTATAAAAGGATTAAATGAACATTATTTTTGAAAAATCTCAGAGGAATATATAAGAACTTGCGTTTTTTTTTAGGAAATACGAAAGTTATTTAGTATCGATAAAATAACTTTGATTTAAATGTTAATTACAAATGAGAGTAAAGTCCTATAGAAATTGACCTAAAAAAAGTGTACCTTGACGTTGAGGCAAAAGGTGACCCAATAATTGTCTGTTGATTTCTTTGTTGAGAACCAGAACTTTCGAAGTGCAGCTAGGCTCATTAGTTTGATACTTTACGTTTGAAAAAATTGATGTGCAGTGGCTTTTATGGACATGAAAGTCGCTTCCAAATAGGCAACGCGTTGGTAAGTGAAAACCCCAAAAATCAACTTAGTTTGCTTCAACAACGTGTAACTTTTTGAAGGTATGTTAACACATTTGTCAAAAAAGTTTTGTTGAGTACATATTATTAGTCCGTTACAAACATACGTATAGCTTGCTTCTACCCTACTCATCCATTATTAGTATATAAGCAAATGAGTAAGGTACTCATCTACCACACTTTTTTTTATCTGTGAATTTTATCTGTGAATTTTGGAAGCAGACTTAGTGGTTAAGCATAGGACGCCACCTCTATTAAAATAACTGTTAATCTGGAAATGGTGCTAGTTTTAATCTGTGATGCGATTTTACTAAAAGAATAAAAACTGGGACCACGCCATGCTGGAGGAATTTTGAACAGTGAAAACACACCTAATTAGCAAAATTAATGAATGATAATTTGTTTCATGTGATGTGATGAAACAACTTTTAAAAAAAATAGAGAAAGTCTTGGACGTTTTGGGTCGGATTAATCTAGGTTGAGACAAGTGAACTTATTAATAGGGCAAAACTCTCCTCACTTTTTCTGTGTGTTTAATTTAAAGGAAAACAAATTCCTTAAACTTGGACCACTATGCGTTATTAACTGAGTTTTTTTTGTTCTCTTTTATAAACTTTTACGCCCACGGTATTAAATATGTCTTTATTAATCATTTACGTATTCCCAACTGCAGATTATTTTGGGTGCAGAAGATTCTCAACTCAATGATAGTATTCCAAAATCACAATGCAAATTTAGATAGAAAATGTGATGGGTCACTAACTGGTTTGGCCACGCCAGTTTCTGGCTTGGCTTACAGGAACACTATTATATCCAGTTCTTCATATGGAGTTACCATCACTAGTTTCGAGCCAAGATGTTACATATTAGTGTGCTTGATTCGTGTTTTATGTTATGGGCGGCAAATGACCAACTTATGAACTACACTCGAACTACATTTTTGTTTAAAACATATTGATTCTCAAAAGAAATTTGTACGTACATGCATCTATTTCATTATGATACTTGTAATTAGAACGATCAAGATTGAATTTAATTGAAATAGCAACACAAACTGAAAGCATTAGCAACAACTATTATCTGAATACCACTGCTGTTTCCAAATTCATTTTAACAAATGGAGTGAGTAGTTGGCATTCAAGAAAGAAACTTGGCAATTCATATGAGAACCTAAGAGATAGTTTAAATGGGATCCAGTAGGAGAACTGAGAAGCAAAAGACAGAATGCAGATCAGTGAAGTTATAAAAGAGAATAAAGAAAAGGCAGAATAACAGCAAATTTTATGGCCGTGGTTTATTGACATGATGTACAAGTAGCAGCTTCACTCTAATAATTTGCCCCAACCTTATTATCTCAAAAACTATATTACAAGTAAAAAACCGATGCTATCAATATTTCATATGATATCCATAAAAAGTTGCAACAGAAAGAGAGAGAAAATTGTCAGCTTAAACTCAACTATAAAAATAGAAAAGGAGGTATATATGAATCAAGTGTGGATGGAATCAGCACTAACCCAAGTCCAATAATGCTTCTTCACAGAGACAGCTCTGTCCGCAAGATTCTTCTCATCTAAAACCCCTTCGTACTCATCAACCTCGTACGTGCAAAAATCACCCTCGGGCAAACCCTCAACTGTGGCGCTGACCGTGTGCAAAACGTAGCAACCCGGCAAACCCGGGTAGGAACCCGAATCGCGCTCCTCGACCCGCATCTCGTACGAATTGGGATCGATGGTGACAATGTCAGCGAATTCGGGATTGGGTCCGGCACCAACAATCGCAGAGCCAAGCTCTTCGAAAATGCCTCTGACGGCGGCGGACTCGGGGTCCTCGTTGGGCTTCATCTTCTCCGATAAGGGCCTACCGCGCTTCCGTACGTTTCCATCGGACAACTCCTGGTGCGACTCGACGAGGAGCTTGCCGTCTTTGGCGGTGACGCGGACGAGGACGACGTGGACGGTCCGAATCGGAGGGGTGGAGTCGGCGAGGGACGTTTCGCCCTGGGAGACTTCGAGCCAGAGGTTGTGCACGTTTTTGGTGCCGGGCTTGACGCCCCACGAGGCGAAAGAGTCTGAGGGGAGGCGGGGCTTGAGCCAGTCGGAGAGGGATTGCGGGGACGCGAAGCTGTGACGGCGCGGGGGGAGGGTGTTGAGGGCGGTGGCTGTGGAGGTGTTTTTGGAGGGTGTTGCGGTGAGGGACATGGCGGGGAATTTGAGGAAGCGGCGTGGGAAGGGGCAGCGGGTGGAGGCGATGTTTGGCTTGGAGGAGGAGACAAGGAAGCAGACGGAGAGGGCCGTGAGGATGAGATCCGGCAGGGAAGGGAGGGTCGTCAGTGGCTGCGGCGGCGGGAACATCTCAAGAGCAGCGGTGGGTGGCGGGGCGTTGCGCCGTGTGGGGGTTGAGGTCCATGGTGGGAATGGGGTTGGGTTTCTGTTAGTCAATTTTATTTATTAAGTTGTTTTGTGGAAAGAAAAAAAGAAAAAAAGAAATATGAGGTGAGGGATGGGTTTGTAAATTGTGTTTTGGGATTAGATATTCATTCTTCTCATTCTCTTTTATATTCTCTTTTCTTTTTGTTTTCATTTCCTCTGCTACCCTCTGTGGTTTGGGGCCTTTGGGCTTTCTTCCCATTACGTGGCTTCTCTATGCTTCATTCACTACGCACCGTCTTTGCGGTTATCATTTCTCATGGTCCCACTTTTTTTTAAGTTTAATTATCCTTTTGTTCCTATACCTATAGTATTTTTCTATTCAATTTTTTATATGATTTAAAAAGAATTAATTTAGTCTCAAGTGTAAAATGTGTAATTTGGTTTTTTATGTCAAGTTTCCAACAACGGTTATTATTTATAAGGTGACATTAGTTTGCACATAAAGATTAGATTGTGTAGTTTGGACACACATAACACTATCATTAGAGTTTATGATTTGGCCCATCTTTATGAATCTTCTACCTCATTTTGTTTCCATTAGTTCCAATTGAGAGTCTTTTGCTATTTATTTCTTTTTTGCTTACCCGAGAAGAAGGAAGAAGAGGGGATTATCACTGAAAAGAAACTTGAAGAAAGATTTGAGATTGAGGCCAACACATTTGTGATGGAAATGTCAAAGTTATCGATGATGGCTTGCGTCTCTTCTTCAATAGTCTTCTCTTGCTTTTGCACTTCAACAAGAAATCTTTGTCATGATCTCATTTTCAGAATAATCTTCTAAGAGGTTATGATCTCTCCAACGGTGCCTTCGTTAAGATCAGCTTGAACCATCGACACCAACAGAAGCACACAAAAAACCATAAACCCACAAAACAACCAAACCAAGGATTCGCTCAATGCACACAGTAAAAATCAATAACAACTAACCTTACAAACACAATAGGTAACCACAAACTACATTGCAAACGCCAAAACTCCAATGAAAAACACCAGAAGTGAGCTCAGTAGAAATAGTCCGAGCGATACTCTCAATTCAACCCTTAATCTCCTTTCACCCAATTTCATAATGCATAAAACCTAAAATATAAAAACAAATTTTTCATGTCATAATATCAAGTGTCCAAACTTCACATTTCATGTATGCAAAAAATGTCATTATGTGCATCATGTCATCAACACTTAAAGTTGTTGATGAAAACTTAACAAAAGGGACTAAGTTGCATCTTTTTAAAAAACCTTGAGACCAATTAGTTTTTTTAAAAAAATACTATAATAGATTAATATATAAGGACAAAAAAGTAATTTTTTACTTTCATTCCAGTGCTACCTAGTGTGCCTGCATCTTCACATCAATTTCCTTCTTTTGTTTTTTTTTACTATTACTTCCCGCTTCAGCCATGCGACAAATATTTCTCAATTAAAATTTCAATTGTCCATAGATAATTACTGTTATTATGAATAACCAGAAAGTATATATTATAAGAAAAGAAAACCAAAGTGATTTCATTTACTTTATTCATCATTTTTTTTGTGTAGTTGCCACTGAATACTCTGTCGCGTGAAGGCAGCAGAAGAAAAGACTGACACAGAAAACATTAATGGACACCATATTTTTTTAGTTTAGATCCTTAGTATAATCTGAGTTGAGCTAAGCGAATATATTATTAACCCATTTACATGAATTGGATGAAGAAAGGGATGAGAATACAATATAGTAGTCCACTTCGAGTAACAAACAGTACCTAAGTGTAGCAAGTCGTGTTTCTTTCTATTTTGCTCCTGTGCACTAAGCAGCTTATTTATGCTAAACACAACAAGTATGGCGCAATTCTGTATCTTTCCTTTGATGGAAGAATATTTACTTTGAACGTGTTTTATCTGTTTATCTGAAATATCAGAGTTCTTTATCTCTTCTACACAAAGATTGCACGGAATTTGCATTCCCTGAATTCGAATCAACGGCATTGTTAGAAGAATACATGTGGAGCATCCATGATTGTGAATCTAAACACAACACTAAATCACACCAGGTTCTATTATGCGCATTGAACGAGAATCCTACCACCATTGAGTGGAGAAACTATTACACTTTGACCAGATTGATTGGTTTCAAACAATAAATATAGGTCCATCTATGACACCATTCGAGTGCAATATGCAATTATGAAGTATTTCATATAATAAATGCAACAATCTCATCAAATCATAAATCCGAGATTCGTTGTCACCTTCTATTGATCAAAGTATTTCATATAATACATGCTATTGGTGTCTAGAATGATTTAAAAGAGATAACTCACAAGGAGATATCTCATTTGAATTGCTGAGTTACAAGAATTACATGGTTTAAGGTGACTGACATTAAGTAGTTCGGACCAATTTTGTGAGATGAAAAGATTATGGGAGGAACTGGAAACAGTACAAGTCAATGCCTCATTGCACATGCCCAATAATACCAGCTTGGTGAAATGCTAAGATCCATTGCCAACAAGACTATATTATCCGTTTTCTGATGGGACCGGATGATTCATTTGCTAGGTTGCTAGAGAGAGATATCTCGTTATCTATAGGTTTTTTTAATGATACTCCACTAGAGACAGATTCAACATGAAGTAGTATCTAATTCGTAAACATTTGCTAATGCATTCAAGACCAAGAAACCGACAGGTACAGTATGTACATTTGGCGAGAAATCTAACAATACAATGATTACCTGCTCAAAAAGGTATGGTTATCAAACAAGTGATAACAACAAAAGCTCACGTGTGAACAATTCCAATTTGAAAGAGGGTGAAGTCCCAGCAGACAACGAAAAAGTTAAGGATAATAATGACTCAGAATCTACGATGTTTTACTAAAGAACAATATCAAGCACTGTTGGCTAATGGAACAAGTGCTATTTCATACTATTTTTAGAGGCTAATGGGAAAACATTGTTCATAGATCTCATGTAAGGTGTGTTTGGATGCTTCATCGATTAACATAAAAGCTACTCTCAATTGTGTTAAAATAAATATATGCCAAATCTTAATTGGCACAACATGTGGGGAATTTACTACAACAGACAAAAGAAGGCGCCTAGAGGGACGAAGTTATAAGTGCAAGAAACTTTAAACTAAAGTGCGTGTCTTCAATAGAAAAAGCCATGGTCCACTAAAAAACCCTTAAGTTAGAGACATGTGGGGTCAACACTTGATTCTTTTTGAAAATGTATTCATCTACCCTGTACGTTAACCTCAAACAAATTTGTTGTAAAATAAATAAACACTACAAGGAAATAGACACAAATTCAATGGATCATCTACCACTCACAAACATTAGATGATAACAAAAGAAACCGCAAGAAAAGATAAAAAGTAAATGAAGAACCACACACACAGAAATTTATGTGGTTCGACTGAAACCCAATTTATATTCCCGGTCAGAAATTCACTATGAAAGAATCTAAAGATTACAACACAAAGTCAATAGTAAATTCTCAACTCCAAGTTAAAGATAATTGTTCATTACAATGTCATATTTATACCGTTAAAACTAACTAACTTTCAAAAGAACGAACCAAATAGTTGCAAAGTCATGTGTACAGTGATTGAGTTAGGAGTTGGAAACACCAATTGATGTTGGAAGTCAAATTGATTCAACAGACGCTCTAGCCAGAAGCTCTGATCAAGACAAGTGGTCTACTACTGGTAAACCGTCTAAGAACCTTTGCACATAACCAAATCTCCATCTTGGTTCAACACAAATCTTCTGAGTGATAAAAAAATATTGCCTCTAAGCCCATTACAGGATAAATCCCCTATCAGCTAGATTAGATTCAGGCAATGAAATAACTTACCGCCAGACAAAACTTTTGTGATCATATAAGAGAGATTATGATCCAATGAGACCTTTGCCACCTTCACAGGTCATCTGACAATCTCCTCTCTCACGAAATGCAGTTTCACATCAATATGCTTTGTTCTCTCATGATAGACTTGGTTCTTCGAAAGTTGTATAGTACTATTGTGATAGACTATGACAACCTGGTCCTGCACCTTCAGCACGTAGGCTAGACCCTTAAGCCACAAAGCTTCTTTCACAACTTCTATCATGACAATATACTCTGCCTCAGTGGTTGACAAAGCCAGCCACTACATTCTGTAGACTGGCCTTCCAGCTAATAACAGTACCATGGGCATTAAACACATAGTCAGTGAGAGATTTTCTGGTGTTCAAACACCAAACAAAGTCTGAGTCAACAAACTCTTCTATTGGAACTTCTCCCATAAACTGTCTGGCTCCACAATAAACCAAGATTCTTCCAAGTGACCCCTTCAAATAATGTAGAAGTCTCTTAAGAGCTTGCCAATGTGCTCGTTTATGGTTAGACATAAATCTGCTTACAACACTCGCAACATAAGCTATGTCAACACGTGCACATAGCATACATAACAGAACCGAGATTAGCATATGGAAGACCATCCATATAGCGTTGTTCCTCCACCGTCTTAGGAGACTGTTCATCACTCAGCTTGTAGTGAGGAGAAGCAATAGGTGTGGAAACCGGTTTTAAGTTTGTCATGCCAAACTTATCAAGGATTTTTCTAAAATAGGTCTTCTGAGACAAGTACAAACGCTTCAAATCACGTCATTTGGTGATCTCAATCCCCAATATCTTCCTAGCAGCTCCCAGGTCTTTATTTCAAACTCGTTATTCAACTCAGTTTTAACCTTTTGTACCACAGGCTTACTATTGCTTTATTAGAATATAGTCTACATACAACAACAATATAATGAACAAACCTTTTGTTATAAACTTGAAGTAAATACAGTATCATACTTGCTACGTTCGAAACCAATTCTAGCAATAAATTCATCAAATTGTCCATTCCATTGCCTTGGGGATTATTTCAGACCATGCAAAGATCTATTTAGTTTACAAGCATAATCTTCTTGGCCCCCTACCGCAAATCCTTTGGTTGATTCATGTAAATGGTTTCATCTAAGTCTCCATAATGAAATGTAGTCTTAACATCCATTTGTTCCAGCCCAAGGTTAAACACAACAACCATGGCTAACAACATCCTTACGGATCTATGTTTCACAACAGGGGAGAAGACATTATTATAATGAATTTCTTCCCTTTGTGTAAAAACTCTAGCCACTAGTCTTCCCCTTAATCTTTGTTGATCAGTTCTTGGAGCACCATATTTTCTTTTGAAAATCCATTTGCAACTAACCAACCTAGAACCCTAAGGTCTACAAACCAGAGTCCAGGTATTATGCAGATGATGCGACTTCATCTCCTCATTCATGACGTTTAGCCATTGAGTCTTCTCCTTACTTGCTAAGGTAGACGATACACTAGAAGGTTCATCTTCTATCACCTCACTAGCAGCCACCAAGTAGTACGCAATTAGCTTTGCATAATCATACCTATCCAGAGCTCTGATCGTTCTCCTGGTTCTAGCTTTGGCTAATTTGTAGTCAACAACACGTTGATCTTCATCAGACGTAATAGAACGTACATCGTCTTTAGACCCATCAGCCAAACATCTATCATCTTCAAATGGTCTAACGGCTTCAGACTCGTCTCATCTACTAGACTCCAACCTTATTAGCATTACTGTTATCAACAAACTTACAACCAGAAACTTTTGGCTTGTAGGTCATTTCAGTTTCACTGAAGACAACGTATGTGCTGATGATAAACTTCTTGAATCCTATCTTTAGACACCATAAAGTGTATCCCTTCACTCCTTCTGGATACCCTAGAAACACTTTTAACCGTACGAGCATCCAATTTTCTTTACCTAATATGAGCATAGACAACATAGCCAAAGATTCTCAAATGATCAAGATTGGGGGATGTCCTGACTACACTTCCTTAGGAGTCTTCATGTTCAGTACAGTTGATTGACATTTCTTTCTCAGATAAGCAACAATAACCATAAATTCAGCACAAACATTCTTTGAAAATTCCAACACTCAATATCATGCAACTCACTCGTTCCAAAATAGTCTTATTGAATCTTTTTGCTTAGCCATTTTGTTGAGGAATCCTTGCAAATTTTTTGGTGCTTCGCTATGCCATGCTCTCTGCAAAAGGTGTTAAACAATTCATAACAAAACTCAAGACCATTATCGGCTTTGCACCGCTTTACCATCTTATTGGTTTGGTTCTCCTCCAGACGCTTCTAGCTTTTGAAGCTCTCAAAAGCTTCGTCTTTGGTCTTCTGAGGGTAGACCCATAACTTCCTCGACAAGAAATATCTAGCATTAGAGTGTGATGGAATAGGAGATGGACCCCATAGATCAGCATGAACGTTCAAGGATCCCCTTTGTCCTTTGCTGACCCATGTTGAAACGGATTTTACAGGTTTTCCCCTGGACGCGGTGTTCATAGAATGCCAATTGGTCAATTATGTCACACCTAAACAAGCTTTGTTGGTCCAACTCCACTAAGCCTTTCTCGCTTATAACCTTTTGTGTCATAACACTGTCTTAGAGTATATAGTTTTTTCTGCACTAGGATCAAAACAATTGCTCTATGATCTATCTCCAACAACACAATCTTTTCCTTCTCAACCATGGTTATGTCAAGCTTGGATTCACCTTCCAAAGCTTCAAGAAGGCTTTGTTGAACCAAAAGAGCATGCATCTTCAACCGTCATAACCCAAAATCATTTGAGCCAATAAATTTCTCAACCTCATACATTGTGAAAGTCATGATGATTGAGTTTCCTTCACTCCACGTTCACCGCACCGGTTTGTAAGGAAAGAGACACAAATTCATTGAACCATCTACCACTCACATACACTAGACGATAACAAAGGAAATCGCAAGAATGGACAGAAGGTAAACAAGAAAAGTAAACAAAGAATCACACATGAGAAATTTACATGGTTTGACTATGTCCATAGTCAGAAATTCCCTAAGAAAGAATTTGATATTACAGCACAAAGTCTATCTCACTAGTGAACTATCAACTCTAAGTTAAAGATAATTGTTCATAGCAAGGCCTATTTATACAGTTAAAATTGTCTAACTAACTTCCAAAAGGATGTGCCAAACAGTTGCAAAATCACATATACAATGATTCAGTTAGGAGGTTGAAACGCCAACTGACGATGGAAGTCAAACTGATGCAGCATACAATCTAGCCTAAAGCTCTAGTCAAGACAGATGGTCTTGTACCACCAGACACTTTAACCCCTCTAGGAACCTTTGAACATAGATTTTGACTAAACCAAATCTTCACAAACACCTTAGACAAATTTATTATTGTCCCGACTCCGAGAAACTATATTAGAACTAGAAAATTAGGAAGACAATAAAGTTCCTTTGCCCTAAACTAGAACTTCAATAGCAGTAATTTAATATTCCAAAATATTACCAACAAGTAATTCAGTTGATTTTACCTTTGACATTCAGAAATCAACAGCAGTTCTTAATATTGCAAACATCCTAAAAAAAATAGTAGGACATGCAAAGGCGTTCACAAATGTTTATAAGTTTGCTTCTGAATCAAAAGATATTGGATATGAGTATAAATCACACACATCCAATCCTAAAATTGATCATACAAAACTTCAAGAACTAATTATGAGCTTCACCAATAAGCGATCCCATCATTTACAAGTAGCAGAATCATCAGCCAAAAGGACACAACATGCTAGAAATGTACTTTATCAATGCACACAGTATATCCAGTCACTTCAAAATGCCACAAGTAACATCAGACAGTCATAAGAATTGGAAAGAAGAGAATGACATAAAATGGTCATCAGAATTATGTTATTATTAACAGCATTATCAACTATGTCAAAATAGCTTAACAAAAAATATATTCCTACACACAGCTTTGACATTAATATTACAACCCAATTTGAAAGGGTGTGTTAAACTGCAGGCATAAAGCTAGTTAAAGTAACAAGAATTGTCTTTAAAACCTTGGTGATGGGAGCTTAACTATTTGAAGGGATGATCAAAACATAAATGTTGAAGATCACGAGTGATGCACAAAGAAGCAACAGATTCAAGAGGCTGATAATTTTTTAAAAAAATAAAAAACAGGAATTTGTCATTGAAATTGCTCCAGACAAATGCCTGAATTTAACACCAAACCACCAGCAATACAAGAAGGACCTCAGTAAGTATCATATCCCTAATGATCAAAGAGTTGTAGGCTGGGCTCCAAATGAACATGCAATTGCCAAAGTCAATCTTTAAGTTGCAGTTAGTTCAAAAAAACGATAATCTTATAGTGGTCTACGAATATCATATTATTCAGAGGTCTTAGAACTGAGATTATGGTTAGACGAATAAATGCTTAGCAAGGACACTTTAAGTGATAACAAACAAAAGCATCAGAAAAGCAAAGTGATGGAGGCGTGAAAGCAGATGCTCAAAATCACAGATCCATTCGTAGCAGGAGCAAGGTGTTTAAATTTTGTAACGATCAAATGGGAATACCTACACTGAACATTTTACAACTATGATTTCCATCTTTTCAACAAAATAACAAGTGAAACATCGATTTTTCCCCAAGAGAGAGGAAGGCAAACTAGTTTGCGCTAACTGGTATACACTAACTCACTCATACTGTAATCCACATGCTAAAAAACCCAAAGAAAACAAGTGAGAACTGACAAGTTGCAGCAGCATCCGGCAAAATAGTCCTATCTATCACAGAATCAAGTTAACTATGTTTGTTTCTGACCTCAACCTCAAACCTTCAAAAGCTGCACCTTGTTGGCAAAAGCAATAGCAATCCAATCAGGCTGAGCCGCGGACCACTGCAGCTGGTTGATTTCACAGCCAGCAGAATACATGCACATAGGATCAATCCCAGAGGGAGCAGCCAGCGTGGGCAATTCCCAGATAAGAGCCTGAGTATCATCCCCAGCAGAACAAATATGCGTAGAGCTATGAGGAGCCCAAGCAATGGCATTTACACTCCCACGATGCCTCTCTAACTCCGCCACAGGGGTAGTGGGGGACCTAATATCCAAGATCACAACTTTATTACTGTCCATCAAGATGGTAGCCATATACCTGAGGTCTTGCTTGTTCCAAGCCAAACGCAGCAAAGGGGTGTCGGGGTGGGGGCTTTCATAGATGATGGTGGAGTGCTCTTTGTCACGCAAATCGAAGATTCGAACGGAGCCGTCGGCTGAGACGGAGGCGAAGACTCTTGCCTCACCCCAGGCGATGTCGTAGACCTCCTTGTCGTGGGCGATGAGCTGCGTCTCGACGACGGTGCGTTCTATGTCCCAGATGGTGCAGGTGGTGTCGATGCTGGAGGTGCCGATGCGATTGTGGTCGATGTCGTTCCAGTCGAAGGAGGTGAGGGGCGCGCAAAACTCGCTGGTCTTGCTGTTGTTGAAGAGGGAGAGGGGCTCGACGGAGTTTTCGCGGACGTCCCAGAGGCGGAGGTAGTCGCCGGAGGTTGCTAGGAGGTCGGAGGAGGAGGAGGGGGATGGTTTGCGAGGGTGGAACATGAGCTTGGTTGGAGGGTAAGGGTGGTCGAAGGAGAGGGAGGGGTGTGGGGTGAGGGAAAGGGTGTCGGGGTGAAAGGAGAGGATGTGGATGCGGTTGGTGTATTTTTCGATGAAACTTCCGAGGGCGAGACGGTGGGGGTGGGAGGGTGAGAAGGCCATGGCGTAGATTGGGTAGGGCGATTCATGGGTCACCGAGTTCTCCGATCGAAGGTGGGAGTCTTGGGTGGAATTATCCATTTTGTTTGGAAGGGAATTGGTGGTGATTGTGTTTGAGGTTTGAGGTTTGATGTTTGAGGATGGTGGTTAACTGAAATGTTAGGTGAGAGTGGGAGTTGAGAAACCATACCAATCCTTGTAACTTGTCTGTCACTCCAAAAGTCTCACGTGAGGGGCGTGATATGGGTTACCACATTTGACCAGACAGGTCAAATCCTCAAATCCACTCCTTACACCTTACTTTTCTTACTTTCATTTATTTCTATCACCATCCTTTTCTCCAAGTACCAATTCTTATTTACCCTTCCATCATCCTTTTTTTTCTTTCCTCTCTTTATATATTTGTTTCTTCTTTACTCAATAATGCGTAAAAAACAATAAGTCGAGGAATAACTCAATGGAAACATATGTACTTAAGTCGAGGAATTGTACTCTTTAGGGTGTGTTTGTTTATAGAAGAAGAAATGTAAAAAATAGGAATGAATAAGAGTATTGAAGAGAAAGTTGGAAAAACAATAAAAATAATATAGGAAATTACGAAAAATTATGTATTTTTATGCTTTTAAAAAAAATTATGTGAAGAGATTTGTGAAGAAAGTTGTTTTTTTAAAATTAATTATATATAAATTGATTATATATAAAAGTTATGTTTTAATATAAATATAAGTATAATATTTAATATATATTTTTATTATAACAAAATGAATAATTAAAATAATAAATAAAAAGTAATTTAAAATTTAACTATTAATATGATTTTATTATTATTTATTAATTTTTAATTTATTTTAATTTTAATTTTTAAAGTTTTTATATTAAATTATTTATAATTATTTTAAATTTATTATATTTATCAAGTCACTCACAAACTTTCACACAATCATCACATCACTCACAAATTTCAATAAACTTTCTTCATAGATCTATACTAATATACCCTAATTCAAACAACTTCTCTTCCTCTTAAATCACTCACAAATCTCCTCCCAAATCCAAACACACCATTAAAGAATGTGTCTTTTCTCAAGTGAAGACATCATCTAATGTCTCTATTTTTTAAATTTTTTTATATATAAACTATGTATATGTATGTTATGTGTAGAAATTGTTAAATGATTTATTGCTTTAATTAAAGTGAATTTATGTGTGTGATGGAGATATGAATGATATGTTTATGTATGACATGTGATATGAAGTCATAAATTTGGGAAGTTTGTGGATTGTAATATGATATGGTGTATTAAGTATTGAAATCTATAAAAAAAAAAATCTTTAGTTTCATTGATGACCTTAATCACATAGATTAAGACATCAGGTGGTTTGCTGATAAAAAAAAAAGACATGAGGTGGTAAAAAGTTGAAAGGATGTTTATTACACATCTAACACATTATGAGATTTGGAATTTGGATGCCTTAAACTTACCTTTAACTCATAGAGCTCAAGTATGCTTAACTGGTAAATGTGTTAATCTCTTATAAGACTTGCTTAATATATGTTTTCCAAAAAGTATCAAAAGATATTCCCTAGAAAATATCTTTAATATATGTGTATCCACGTGTTATTTGTATGTATGTGTGTGCGCACATAATATATGTGTCTAGTGACATGATGATGAACGAAGACGAATCTTATGGATTGTACTTGTTTAAATGAATTATCATAAATTTGTGGTGTTATGATAATTTTTTTTAGTGTCTTACCTTTCTGTTTTTTGCTTATATGGTGACCAGACACATGTGTAAATTATAGTGTTATATGTTATGTCTGAAAGGAATTAGAGACTTGTTTAGATATGTTATTGTTATGCATATAACAATATCTTATGATAGAAATAAAAATTCCAAATTAATAAGTTGGATAAAACGTAAAACATTTCATAATTCAATCGATACAAGCAATTTAATTAAAATAATCCAAAAAATCATTAAAATTATACTATATTATTTTTTCCAAAATTACATTTTTATAAATAAAGTTTTGAAATTTATATATTTTTTTATATTTAATTAATTCCTTTAGTTTTGTTCACTTGTCTCCTCAACTAATTCATCTAGTAATATTTTTACATTAAAAAAATATATAACAACTTCTAAGTCAATTGTCCAAATATTGATGTGGTAGAAGTTATGATTAACGTGTTATGAAAGATACATGTTACAAAGCTTCCTAAGATTATAATCTCACGTGTAATATTTTATAGAGAAATTGAGATTAATAGAGTTTAGAGAGAAAAAATTCTTATTAACAAACTAAAAATCATTTTTACAAGATTTGTTTAATAGGTTGCAAAACAATATTAACAATTAACTATTTTTGTTTATATTAGGTTAATTGAATTAAACACCTTTAAAAAAACTTTAAATTTACATAGTCTCGATACATAATTAATAACTTTTCAATCTAACTTGATTCTATGATCTAAAAAACTAAAATCTTTTAACAATATATCAAGTTAGACTCAAATAATGTCTTGATTAATATCATTGAAGTTGACACTTTTGTAAATCTTTTTAGAATTATTGTTGAAGATCCTAGATGAACTAGAGATAAGGATATTTCGTAATATATAAGTGTGTGTAAATCTGCCTTATAAGTCGATTTTATAAGGTTAAGTTAAACTTAAAGTCTACTTCTTAATATAGTATTAAAGTTAGGTTGTGTTTGGCCTATCGTGTTACCCGCTAAGAAGAGTAGATAACTTGTTTCCCTTATCTTTGTTTCTATTGTATTCTATATCATCGTATCCCATTTTGTTCTGTGATATTTTAGAATGTCAATACCTTAGTGTAGGTTTGGGATACTCATTTGTTTAACAGTTTGGGGCTATTTAAACCAACCAGTGAAGAATTATTACATATACTGGTACTAGCATTAGCAAGTGCATCTTTTATGCATTCATCAATTTTCCCAAGAAGCTATTAGACCACCCATAAATATATAGTCTCGCGCACAAGTTGGTTGATCTTGACGTGAGGGAGTGTGTTGGAGATTTCACATCGATTGGATATAAGGATCTTTCATAGTATATAAGTAGGTGCAAACCTCACTTTATAAACCGATTTTATAAAGTTAAGTTAGGTTTAAAGTTTATTTTTTAATAATTATCTCTCTCTTTACGAAATTAAGCTTGACATTTATGTACAAATTTTTCTTAAACTCCCACCAATAAGTGTGAAAATCACCCTCTTTTACATTTGAAGATACTTTCATTCCATTCATCCATACACCTTCCTGAACTACCTAATTGAGTACAACAATTAATTAGAGTTCAATATTTGATAAAGAAACCACTTGACAAAGTTTGTATTTCCAATTAACAATATTAACACAAAACTTAAAACACATACATATCAATGACATCATCAACACTATCCTCATGCTTAATATACAATAAACAAAATTCATATGTCACTTTCAATTACTTGAAAATTTATTTCATGGATCCCATTACTTATTTTTTATGATTACTTATTTATCCACTAATCATACTCATGACATATGCTAAATTTAGCCTAGGACAAATTATTGTATGCAACATTTATTTATGTCACATGTTTCATATTATAAACTTCAGCTATGTTCTTTGATAAATTTTAACGAGTGACCTTGAATGTGAGAAAACAAAGTGAATATCATGCTAGAGTGAAATAATTACAATTTTAGCCTTGGTTTACTTTGTCCAAGTTACATTATAAAGTCGAATGGTTTATTTCTCAAAAAAATTACCTCACTTATGTAGCATAATTCATTATCCTCACATCCTTAGCCTATTATGGTATTATGTGTATATTTATTCTTCCTCCATTAAGCCTTAATTTATCATTTAAAATCTTAAATATGCTATGAATCACATGTGTGTCTACCTATTAAAAGAATATAATGTTCAAGATGCATCTAGTGTATATTATAAATTCAAGATGCATGAACTATCAACTAGGTGTTACGTGGTAGAGATATTATGTTATATTATATAACATTTATATAATATAATAAAATAAGTAATATATAATAAAAAAAATAATGACAAAATTATATAATAATAATAACAATAATTATTAAATAATAAAATATTACATTAGAAATAATAAAAAATAATAAAGTAATTTTATATCATAATAATGTTAATAAAATAATAATAATAATATATAAATAACTATAATAATATATAAATAACTATAATAATATATAAATAGTAATAATAATAAATTCATATAATAATAATTAAATTAAAATTTGAATTTAATATTTAATTCAAATAATTTATAATACTAAGGTGATGTGAGTTGATTTTAGATTAACACATTTTAGAGGTTTCACTCTTGATTAAGCTTTTTGAGATTAACAATTGTGGTGAGAACCCAAAGAAGATTCCTACTAGACACAAACTTAACCAAGTGATTAAGTAAGTATGAAGGTTCACTTCTAGAGGACAAAAAGAAAACACATTTATATGGTGAAAATAATGATGAGGTGCAAAATTAAGATAATGAACAAGATAAAGAAAAACAATGTAAAGGCCTAAATTAAAGAGTATAGAAAGATATAAAATGGAATGGAAAGTGGCATAAATAAGAATGAAAAAGGATGAAGGGATGAAGAAAGCTTATGGATAAATGCAATGAATCACGCCACTTGGAATGGTGGAAGATTCCAAGATGAGTGGTGAAGAGCCGCCACTTGAAGTGCACAAACACTCAAGATAAGACCAAAAAAGGAGAGCACTCAAGTCTTACTAAACACTCTTGCAGAGTTTCTTTTCTATTTCAAAATTCAATGTCTGATTTACAAGAGAGGAGACACCCTATTTATAAATATTGGAGAGGAAGAGAGGAAGGTTAGACAATCGCAGGATGAATTCGAGGTCTGTGTCTATGCAAAAATATGAATACTCATGAGTTTTTGTATTCAAGCAACGCTGCGATTTGAGATATTTTGCTTCTCTTCCTTCCTCCTCTTTCACCTCCCTTGTTGTACGAAAATGATAAACAGAACAAAAGAAAAAAATGAGGAGCACTACGATTAAAGAATCAGAACTTGGAAACAACCTGCATTGATTGATTAGAACAGAATAAACGACAATGACATTCGTTTAATAAGAAATACATTTAGATTGACAAGAATGAAGAATCAAATTGAGTTTTTGTGGGTTTAACGTGTTTTTTTTATATTTTTTTTTCTCTCATCAACTTAATTTTCTTTTTGTTCCTTTTTTGTTTTAGTCTCTCTTTTTCTCACACTTCTTTCACAATTTTTTTTGTATTATGTCTTTGTTCGTTCCAGGAAGTTAAAGTAACTGCACATCAAATCATGTTTCAATCCAAAGTTCAATTTAACCCTTTCTTTTCATTTTTTTTTCAAATTTAATATTGATTTAATTTTTTTCAATTTTCAATTTAAATAATTATAAAATAATAAATAATCAAAATAAAATATTGATATAAAAATAAAATAGGAAAAAGATGGATAAAAAAAGTAGTTAACAATAGAATGTTATATACATAGGCTATTAGGCTCAAACACTTCTTCTTAAATGATGTATCCGGGACACTCGTAAGATACTTATCGGTGAAGTGTTCAATTCAAAAAAATATTTGTTAGTTTTTTGAAAATTCTAGCACGGCTCTAACACAATTTTAAAAGGTATAAATACAATAATTTTCTAAAAACTCAAATTTATTGTATAAATTTTTATTATGATTATAAAAATAAGAACAAATTGTTTTGAATCAGTCATGAAAAATATTTTTATGCTCCCAAAAGAATTTGGAACATACTTTTACACATATATATTTATTTTCAATTTATATAATTCAAAATTATATAATATATAAATTTGTGTCCCCATATCCTACATTTTAAGAATTATACATATCTCCGTATGCGTATTCATATTCATATCTGTGCTACATAGTACATAGGTATAGAGATACATACTCATTCCTTCTAAACCCCACAGAAAAAAAAATATACAGGTTTTTTTGTATCCACGGGTATCCATAAACACAAACGTTTTCTAAAAAATCAAATAAAATTATTATTTTTTAAAATATAAACTCAAATAAAATTTTGATCTTAAAATATAATTCAAATAAAATAGTATAAAAATATTAGTATGAACAAATTTAGTCTTTTTAAAAAAACTGAAATAAGTTGCACCACAAAATATAAATTAAGAAAATATTTAAAAAAATAATAATTTCATAATTCGAAATAAAAAATAAGAATATAAAAATTTAAATTTAAATAATTATTTATGATTTTTCACACTCATACTTTTATTTTGGTCGTTTAAATGTTTAAGAAAATATCCAAATAAATATCACTAACAATTAGTATTGTATATCCATACGTTGTAAACTATAGTACTAATATTTGTCCAGTTAACAAATCAATAATTAAAATTTGTTTCAATTATCCATGATAAATATTTCATATTTATTATAGATTTTACTAATAAATATTTGTAGGACGGATTTTTTTCTATCCCTAATTAAGTCATGTAAATTTTCTCCATTCAATCCTCTATAATAAGGAAGTGGTGGACATCAAGTTACTCCAGTTTCATGTTTTTTGTAGAACTAAAATTATGACCATTATGATCAATGAGTGTTTCCATCCAAGAGAGAACACTTCAATAAATAATTAGATTAAGTGCATCATAATAAACCAACTCTTTTATTCAAAAGCATGACGATTTGATTTTAAATTCCCCCACTTAATCTTCATTATAGTATATCTAAAAAATTTCAAATTCTCAACAATATACAAGTGTATCTAAAAGATTATCAAATTCACAACAATATACAAGTGTACTGATAGGCTAAAACCGAGAGGTTCATGCCGAGAACTACATAGTATACAATTAAAATGATTAAGTTAAAACCGAGAGGTTTTGACCGAAAGCGATGAAGACAAAAGAATAAAACAAAAATATAAATGTTGTAAAAGCCCAATTAGATAAAAACTTGCAAGAGGGGTGCACAAATAATAAAAAAGGT